>Ga0138256_10000104_pt1 | contig 97341 bp, 90 predicted proteins | sample KNB2016incub_MG_FD_105486 | JGI IMG/M metagenome (GOLD analysis project Ga0138256, IMG submission 105486) | Active sludge microbial communities from wastewater in Klosterneuburg, Austria - KNB2014incub_MG | ecosystem: Engineered > WWTP > Activated sludge > Unclassified | place: Austria... | reverse complement strand
GGCAGTTGATTACGACGAAAAAGAAGACCTGATGGATCGCCTGCTTGCCCTCGGCAAGCGAAAAAAATTCTTGAGCCTCGAAGAACTTCACCGCGAGATCCCGCAGAATATGATGTCGGAGGATGAGCTTGAGGACGTTCTCGAACGGCTCGAAGGCGCGAACATCTCAGTCGCGGAAAGCGACGCAAAATTGCTCGAACGCGCCAGCGACCTCGCTCTTGACGATGCCGATGACGACGAGGAAGAAGAATCCGATCTCGACCTTTCGGCCGGCGTTCTGGACAAATCGAACGATCCCGTTCGCCTATATCTTCGCGAGATGGGCGTTGTTCCCCTTCTGAACCGCGAGGGCGAGGTTTCGATCGCCCAGCGTATCGAACGCGGCCAGATCAAGACGCACAAGGCGATCGCACGTTCGCCGATCGCGATCGAACGGCTTTTGCATATCTCCGAAGAGCTAACGACCGGAAAGGCGAGTATTCGCGAAACTGTCGTTTTCTCGGAACAGGCGGAAATTTCCGTCGAAGAGGACAAGGCCGAGGAATATATGCGTTGGACGCTCGAAGGATTGGAAAATATCCGCGAGCATTTCAAAGGTACGCTCAAGACCTGGCTCTCGCTTATCAAGGAGCAAGAAAAACTTGCCGGTAAAAAGGGCGGCAAGCGTCTGTTGACCTTGAAGGGAAAGACGGCTCGTCAGCGGCTTGAGGTCGCAAACGAGATCAAGAATCTGAATCTCACCGAGCGTGCTCTTCAGAAGCTGATCGGTGCGATCCGGCAAGTCGTGGACGACATCCGTTCAGCCGAGCGTATCATAAAGCGTTGCACGGAGAAGATCGCTCGAAAGCCCGTTCCGAAGACAAAGAAGGAACTTAAAGCTCAGATCGACGCCGCAAAATCCGTTCTTGCGGCCATCGAGGACAAGTATCACTTGCCGATAGTCGAGATCAAGCGTTCGTACCACACGATAAGCGTCGGCGAATTCGAAACGAATAAGGCCAAACGCGAACTCGTTGAGGCGAACCTTCGTCTCGTCGTCTCGATCGCGAAGAAATACACGAACCGCGGGCTGCAATTCCTCGATCTTATCCAGGAAGGTAATATCGGTTTGATGAAGGCCGTCGATAAGTTCGAATGGCGGCGCGGCTATAAATTCTCGACCTATGCGACGTGGTGGATCCGACAGGCGATCACGCGTGCGATCGCCGACCAGGCGCGCACGATCCGCATTCCCGTCCATATGATCGAGACGATCAACAAGTTGATCCGAACGTCGCGCCTGCTTGTGCAGGAACTCGGACGCGAACCGACCTCCGAAGAGATCGCAAAGCGGATGGACATCCCGGTCTCGAAGGTGCGAAAGGTCTTGAAGATCGCGCAGGAACCGATCTCGCTCGAAACGCCGATCGGCGAAGAGGAAGATTCGCATCTCGGCGATTTTATCGAAGACCGCTCGATCTTGAATCCTGCGGAATCCGTGACGTTCTCGAACCTTCGCGAAATTACGGACGAGGTCCTCGCGACCTTGACGCCGCGTGAAGAAAAGGTCATCAAGATGCGTTTTGGGCTTGGAAATACAGGCTCGGAACACACGCTCGAAGAGGTCGGACAGCACTTTGCCGTTACACGCGAGCGTATCCGACAGATCGAGGCAAAGGCTCTGCGAAAGCTGCGGCATCCGTCGCGTTCGCGTCGCCTGAAAGCGTTTCTTGAGGGAAAGCAGAACTAAGAAGTCGATTCTTCTTGCGAATGATAGGATGCGGTAGGGGTATTTTGCCCTTGCCGCTTTTCTATTTAGGTGAAAATGGTGGTGGCGCGTTCCGCGAGTTTGTGAATGAGGAGTTTCGAGGCGTCGATCGCACCCTTGATGTGGCGTTGGTTCGTAAAATGTCCGGCGACGAAGATGCCGGGGACGTTCGTCTCGAACGTTTCTTCCGAATATACGGGAACCTCACCATACTTCCCCGTCTCGGTCGCAACGCCAAGGCTTTTTAACAGCGTAAGGTCTGCGTCCGAACCGATGAGGACAAAAACGACGTCGGTCGGGATTAGGACTTGCTCGCACGATTCATTCTCAAGCTCGGTCTCGCCGACGCGAAATTCTACGATCCTTCCCAAATAGAAAAGCCGAAGGCAATGTTCGCCGAGCGCTTTTTCGAGCGGCTGTTTTACCCAGAATTTGATGCAGCCCTGCTTCGGATCGTTATTGGTCCAATCATCACGAAAGATCGCGAGCGTCGTGTCTGCACCTTCTTCGGCTAGGAAAAGAGCAGCCTCGCCTGCGGAATTACCGCCGCCGACGATCAGTGCGTTCTTGCGAACCCAAGGATATGTCTCGCGAAAATGATCGAAGACGTGCGGCAGATCTTCGCCCGGAACGCCGAGCTTTCGCGGATGATCCATCGCGCCGATCGCAAAAAGCACATTCCTTGCGGTGAATTCGGCTTTGTCGGTTTTGACGGCGAAAACGTGCGGCTCGATCTCTGCGACAGCGAGTACGGTTTCTTCCGTTCGAATGTTCAGGCCGTTGTCGAGAGCAAAACGAACGTAGTACGAGAGAAGTTCTTCGCGGGTCGGCTTTTCGCGTGCGGGTTTTAAGGTGCCTTCCTCAAATTCAAGCTCATTCGTGGTCGAAAACACGGTCAAGCCAACGGGATAATTGTAGATGGTGTTGGCGATAAGTCCTTTTTCGACAACGAGATAATCGAGACCGCTTTGCTGTGCCCCGTAAGCTGCCGCGAGGCCTGCCGGCCCTGCGCCGATGATCAAAAGGTCAAGCATTTTCCCTTTTTTTGAGACGGTCGATAAGTTCATCGATCTGCAGTTTCGTCGTCTCAAGATCGCGTTTCGATCCGAGATACGCTTCCCATTGCATCGTTCCGGTCAGGGCTTTGAGCGCGTCTTCGTCGATCGCGTGCGCCATCAGGACGAGCAGATCGCCGAGCTTTTCGTGGCCGTCAAGCAGCGACTCGATGATCGTGTATGCCAGTTTGCCTTCGTCGGCCGCCGGGTCTTGTTCCGTGCTCATTCGCTAACTTCCTGTTCAGTCTCCTCGGCACGGCGTTCGGGACGCATATGCGGGAAGAGTATCACGTCGCGGATCGAGTGTTTGCCCGTCAAGAGCATCACGAGGCGGTCGATGCCGACGCCGATTCCTGCGGCAGGCGGCATTCCGTACGAGAGCGCCCGAACGTAATCTTCGTCCAAGACCATCGCTTCGTCGTCGCCGCGTTCTCTCGCCTCGGCTTGATCGCGAAAACGCTCGTACTGCTCTCTCGGATCGTTCAGTTCGCTAAATCCGTTCGCCACTTCCATACCGTTGATGAACAGTTCAAACCGTTCTGCGATCTGCGGATTCTGCGGGGATGCCTTCGATAGCGGCGAAATCGACTTTGGATAGTCGATGATGAAGGTCGGTTGGATCAGCGCGGCTTCGACGTTTTCCTCAAATGCTTCGAGAAGTTCCGCTCCGCCTATCTCATTGGCCGAGGCACGCTCCCTACCGGTCGCGTTTCTGCAGGCGTCTCTCATCGTGATCCGCTCGAACTTCTTGAAGTCGATGGTGTTCCCTTCATATTCAACGACAAGGCCGCCGGTTGCCTTCAGGACGCTTTCTTGGATCATCTGCTCGCAGAAGTCCATCATTCCGTTTACGTCCATATACGCACAGTAGAATTCGAGCATAGTGAATTCAGGATTGTGCTTGTACGAAATACCTTCGTTGCGAAAATTGCGGTTGAGTTCGTAAACTTTCTCGAAACCGCCGACGAGGAGCCGTTTCAAGTAAAGTTCCGGCGCGATGCGCGCGTAAAGGTCGATGTCGAGTGCGTTGTGATGCGTCTTAAACGGTTTTGCCGCAGCACCGGTGGCCTTTGGCGTGAGCATCGGCGTTTCGACCTCGATATAGCCATCGTCTTCAAGGAAGCGGCGTAGGGACGAGATCATCTTGGCTCGCGTTTCAAAAACTTCGCGCGTCGTGAGTTCGCGTCCGACCGCGGATTCGGACGCATCTGTTTTGACCTGCAGGCTCGACGCGATCAGGTCGAGGTAACGCTGACGTTGTTTTATTTCGGCGTCCTCGATGCCGTGCATCTTGTCGGGCATCGGTGAGAGCGCCTTCGAAAGGAAAAAGAGACGCTCGATGTGGACGCTCACCTCGCCTGTGTTCGTTACGAACAAATACCCTTCGACGCCGATGAGGTCGCCGTGGTCAAGTATCTGCCAGGCTTCCCACGCGGTTTCAGGTTCGCGGTCAGCTTCGCCGTCGTTGCGGGCAAGCGTAAATTGCCCTTTCTTTGCATAAATTTGGAGTTTGTCGCGGCCGTCGGTCAGATGAACGAAATTGCCGCGGATCGGCGTTGCGATGCGGCCTGCGATGCGGACGATCCCGAGAGCCTTGAGCGTTTCGTTGAGCTTATCTTTTAGTTCAGCGGGCGGACGAGTTCCCGGCTCAAGAGTTGCCCGAACGTCGGCCATCTCTTTCGCAGCGTCGGCAACAGCGCCAAAAGCCTTTAACTCCGAGATGGTATCTTCCTTTCCGGACAAGGAAGAACGCTCGAATTTGCTCGGATACGCATTTCCGACCAATTCGATAAACCTTGCAAGATGCTCGCTCCGAGCCTCTATCTGGTCATTCGGAATCACAATTTCGTCAAAAGAAGGTATTGTCATCGGCAAAACTTTAATTTAATCAAAGTTTTCGAGGTTTTGAAACCGCGCGCGACGCCATTGTATTCGGGCAAACTGAAATATATCAATTAGATAGTTAGTATTAGGATATGGTTCTATTTGCTTTTCAAGCGGAAGAAGCGGTCTCGCGGGATCTTTCGTCCCTATTCAACTACCCCATTTTCAACCTCGGCGGCACGACGATCACGCCGATAACCATCGCGGTCCTGATCGTGCTGAGTTTGCTGCTCGTTTGGCTTTCGGGCAGAGCAAAACGCCTGCTCGTTCATCGACTGCTGGCGCGTACGCGAATGGACATCGGCGCTCGACAGGCCATCGGCACGATCTCGCGTTATGTCGTGCTCTTTCTCGGGTTTCTGATCATTCTACAGGCCGTCGGGATCAACCTGACGGCGTTGACCGTTCTTGCGGGCGCAGTAGGCGTCGGTATCGGATTCGGAATGCAGAATATCGCAAATAACTTTATCAGCGGGCTGATCATTCTATTCGAGCGGCCAATAAAGGTCGGTGATCGTGTCGAAGTCGATGATGTAAGCGGCGACGTGAAGAAGATCGGCGCTCGCAGCACGGTGATCTTAACGAATGACAATGTTTCGATCATAGTCCCGAACAGCAAGTTCATCTCCGACACGGTCGTCAACTGGAGCCTCGCGGATAACATCGTGCGGTTCAAGATACCGGTAACCGTAAGCAGCGATTCCGACATAGACTTCGTGATGCATTCGCTTCTTGAGATCGCAAATGAGAATGAGGCTGTTCTGGACGATCCCGCACCGACGGTTCGGTTGACCGAGTTTGCAAGCGACGGCCTTACATTCGAATTGCGTGCGTGGAGCAGCATTTCGCTACATCGTCCGCAGCTTCTAAAAAGCGATGTGAATCTCGAGATCGTGAAGAAGTTCCGCGCAAACAACATTGAGCTTCCATATCCGCAACGGGACCTTCGGATCAGGGACGCAAAAGATCTCGTCGATGCGTTCAAAAGCTCCGGCAAGGGATCGGCAAGCGCGAGTACAGCTTAGGGATTTGCCGTGCGGGTGGTAGAGTTTAACCTATCAGTTCGGAAACGTCGCACAAGGCCATTAAAAGGGCTTTGGGGCGGGATTTCTGTGTCCCAACTAGTTTATGGCAGACTCTTTAGCTTCCGCGATCGAATACGTCCGGGACGGCGCGCGCTCCGTATCCGTGAGCGGCCTGACAACGCCATCGGCCCGCGCATTCTTTGTTGCTCGTCTATTTGCGGGAACGCGTCGGCGAATCGCATTCATCACATCCTCGAATAATGAAGCTGAAGAATACGCGGACGAGATCAGGTCTTTCTCCGAGTTAAATTCGACGGGTCCGGCAACTGTCGCTATGTTGCCGGCGTTCGAGAGCGATCCGTATTCGGGCACTTCGCCGCACGCCGGAACCGAAGAGACACGTGCCCTGACGCTGTTTGGTTTAGCCAACAACGCGATCGACATCGTGGTCTTGCCGGTGCGTTCCCTTTTGTTTCGCACGCCTTCGGGAAACGAGATTCGCGACCTTGGCGTCTTCCTTAAGGCCGGGGATTGGTTCGAACCGACGGAAGTGCGGAAAAAGCTGATCGCGAGCGGTTATCTACTGGAAGATCCGGTCGCCGGGCAAGGCCAATATTCTTTTCGCGGCGGGATCGTCGATATTTGGCCTGCAGGTGCAGAAGATCCAGTCCGAATAGAGTTCTTTGGCGACGAGATCGAATCGATGCGGACGTTCGATCCAGAAACGCAGCGTTCGATCGACCGCGTTCCTGAGATCGTTGTGCCGCCGATGCGCGTCTTTGCCGTAACAAGCGACGCCTTCCGCGAATGGGCCGCCGAAGCGAAAGACCGTTGGCGGGACCCAAAATATCAGCGTAATCTCGCCGACCGAACCTCATTCGCTAAAGAGGGCGAGGATTTCAACGGATGGGAATACCAACTGCCGCTTGTGCAGCCGTTCGCGTCTTCGGCGTTCGAGCATCTCGAAGATCTTGTTTTTGTTTTTGACGAACCCGCGCTTATCGAGACAACGGCGCGCACTCTCCACGAACAGCTCGAAGCTCGTTTCGAAGCCGTCGATTCGGATGGCGATATCGCACTCGAACCGAAGCATCTGTTCTTAAGCCTGGACGAACTCCGGGAAAGGATCGGGGGCGTTCCAAGACTAGAACTGCGGGCACTCGGCCGCAGCGATGCGGCTCTTGATGAGGAGTTTGGCATTGACGGAGCTATCGAGAGAAATTCAAGGCTCGCGTTCCTATTTGCGAGCAACGGAAATCAGCCTGCCATCGAACTTCGTTCGCAAGTGGCACGCAAATATCGCGGCGATATCGCCGCACTCGCGGCCGATCTGAAGAAAGACCCGACGACTCCCACGTTCATATTCGGGACCGCCGGAATGGCTCAGCGCTTTGGCGAGATCCTCGATCAATATGACGTGACCGTTACGGCCCGCGACATCCGCGTCGGTCACGTCGCAGCGGGCTTTTCGATGCCGGACGAAGGCGTTTCGTTCCTTTCGGAGGCCGATATTTTCGGCGAAACGTCGGTCGCCGAACCTGTCGAGGTCAAACGTCGAAAAAGCCGTCTCGGGGCGTTCATCTCGGACTTTCGTGACTTGAAGCCGGGCGATTTCGTCGTCCACGTCGATCACGGGATCGGGCGTTTTGCCGGCCTCGAAACGATCACGACGCAAGGCAGCGAGCGCGAGTTCATGCTGCTCGTATATGCGGACGAAGCCAAGCTCTTCGTTCCGGTCGAGCGTGCCGATCTCATTTCGCGCTATTCGTCCGGCGAAGCGACAGCACCGTCGCTCGATCGTCTGGGCGGCATCGGCTGGCAGAAGGCCAAGGCGAAAGCAAAACGCGCGATGCGCGATATGGCGGACGAACTTCTAAAGCTTTATGCCGAACGCAAGCTTGTTACGGGACACGCATTTCCGCCGGATATGCCGTGGCAGCATGAGTTCGAGGAAGCGTTCCCATACGACCTAACTGCCGATCAGGCGGCCTCGATAGAAGACGTCAAAGGCGATATGGAAACGGCTTCTCCGATGGATCGGCTGATCATCGGCGATGTCGGATACGGCAAGACGGAGGTTGCTATGCGTGCGGTTTTCAAGGCAGTAATGGACGCCAAGCAGACGGCCGTTCTTACGCCGACGACCGTGCTTGCTTACCAGCATTTCGAGACCTTCAAGAAGCGTTTCGCCGCCTTTCCGGTCAAGGTCGAACTGCTCTCGCGATTTCGCAGCGCGAAAGAGCAGAAACTAGTTGTCGAGGCCGCATCGAAGGGCGAGGTCGATGTCCTTATCGGCACCCATCGGATACTCTCAACGGACGTTAAAATGCCGAAGCTCGGGCTCGTCGTCATCGACGAAGAGCAGCGTTTCGGAGTCGGTCACAAAGAAAAGCTCAAGCAGCTAAAGAAAAAGGTCGATGTCCTTACGCTCTCTGCAACGCCGATCCCGCGAACGCTGAATATGTCGCTTCTAGGTATGCGCGATATGTCTGTGATCGAAACTCCGCCGCGGGACCGCCTCGCGATCAACACTCAGGTCGTGCAGTTCTCCGAGAGCGTGATCCGCTCGGCGGTCGAACTCGAACTCGCACGAAGCGGCCAGGTTTTCGTAATTCACAACCGAATCGAGTCGATCGAATCGATCGCCGCTCTCATTGGCAAGATCGTCCCCGAAGCACGCATCGCGATCGGGCATGGCCAGATGAACGAGTCCCAGATGGAACGCGTGATGCTTGATTTTATCGACTATAAGTATGATGTTCTTGTTGCGACGACCATTATCGAGAACGGCATTGATATACCGCGTGCGAATACGATCATCATCAATCGAGCCGATAATTACGGTCTCTCACAGCTATATCAGCTTCGCGGACGCGTCGGCCGTTCGAACCGGCGTGCCTACGCGTATCTCTTGATACCGAGCGAACTCGAACTCACGCCGATCGCGCGAAGGCGGCTTTCGGCGATACGAGAATTTTCGGACCTCGGGGCGGGATTTCGCCTTGCGGCACTCGACCTCGAACTTCGCGGTGCGGGAAATATCCTCGGCGGCCAACAATCCGGGCATCTCGACGCACTCGGTTTCGACCTATATACAAAGATGCTTGAGCGAACCATCGCCGAGCTCAAGGGCGAAGAGGTCGCGGACGAGGTCGGCGTTTCGATCAATCTCGGCGTCGATGTCTCGATACCGAAGGGTTATATTCAGGAGGCGTCGCAGCGACTGCGTACGTATAAGAGGATCGCTTCGGCGGATTCGCCCGAAGCGCTTGACGCGATCCGCGGCGAGATCGAAGATCGTTATGGCAGGCTGCCGGGCGAGGTCGAAAATCTGCTCGACTACGGTCGTCTGCGGCAGCTTGCTGAACGAGTACGCGTTGTCTCGATCGAAAAGGCAGGTTCCTCGATCGCTATAAAATGCGGCGAGACCACGCGTATCGACCCGGCAAAACTGCTACGCGTTCTTGAGGAGGTCGAATCAGCGAGTTTCTCGCCGAACGGCATCTTCCGTACGCCTGTAAAGCCCGGCGAAACACCGATATTAACGGCGATCAGCACGATAAAGTCTCTGGCTGCTTAATTTACCTCGACAAAGGCTGGGCAGATGTCATCCGCATAACGGGGCAGAAATGACGGCGAGGCAATAAAAACGCAACCCGAAAGGGACGAATTTGCCAATTCTCGAAGAAAACATCGAATCGACGTTCATTCTCATAAAACTAACTTCCCCGTCGCGGCATCAAACACTCCGGTTTGCAAATCCGGTCAGGTAAAGCTATAAACTTTCTTTTGCGCAAAAAGTTTTGGCTTAAAGTTATCAAAATGAACTATTTAAGAAGCACCCTGCTCATCGGCCTCACGATCGCCGTCCTAGGCACCTTTGCGACGGCTCAGGAGACGGCGACTCGCGTCGTTGACGAGGTCGTCGCTGTCGTTAACGACAGCGTGATCACTCTTTCGCGGATCAAGAGCGTCAAGAAGGATCTGGCCGACTCTTATGTGAAAGAAGGAAAAACGGCGGAAGAAGCGAAACGTCTCGTTGACGAGAAAGAAGGCGAGCTCATCGCTAATCTCATAAACGAAGAGCTTCTGATCCAAAAGGCGAAAGAGGTCGGGCTCGATTCATCTATTGAAGCCGACATAAACGCCCGTTTTGTCCAGATAATGAAGGACAACAACCTTAAGACGATCGACGCTCTATATCAAATGATGCGCTCGCAGGGCTTCGAACCGGATGACATCAAGGAGAACTGGCGCAGCCAGGCAACTCGCGATAAGGTCATTCAGGAGCTTGTCCAAAAGAAGGTCTTCTGGGAATCGACTCCAAAGGAACTAAAAGATTACTTTGACGCGCATAAAGAAAAGTTCATCAAGCCTGAAACCGTCTCTTACAGCGAGATCTATCTAGGGTTTGCCGGACGCGACGAGGCGGCGGTGCGAGCTAAGGCAAAGGAAGTATATGACGAACTGAAAAAGGGAGCGAACTTTGATGAACTCGCCAAAGCAAATTCCGACCCCGGCATCGTTACCGAAGGCGCGGGCAAAGCCGAGAAAGTATCGGTGAGTACGCTGACCGACGTCATCAAGAAGCCGATCGCGGGAATCAAACCGGGCGATTTCACGCTGCCGTTCGAAGTTCAGAAGATGGGTATAGTGATCCTCCGCATCGACGCTCGAGAAGCTGCAGGTTCGGAATCGACATTCGATGAGAATGCTGTCCGCCTAGCGATCCTACAGGAAAAAGGCCCCGCAGCGCAGAAGAAGTTTATGACCGACCTGCGGACGGACGCGTATATCAAGATCAACGACACCTATCGCCCGATCGTCTCGCCGCTGCTCTACGCTGACGAGAGAAAGGAAACGAAAGGCTCTCACTAACGAGATCAACCTTCAAAGGAATGGCGGCCTCGGCCGCCTTTTTTTTGTGGGCTTCTATTTTGAGCCGAGGATGTCCTTGAGGGCGTCACGGTAGAGCTCGGCCTTTTTGAGCGCGCGTTTCGCTAGCGGATGATCGGGCTTGTATGTGCGCAGAAGACGATTGAGTTCCGTCTCGAGTTCAGCGCGTCTGACGATCAATTTACCGAGAGCAAGCGTAAGCTTTTGCACGTCATCCGGGCGAACGGCAAAGAGGCGGTCAATGTCCTTCGAGAGTGTCGCAAGCTCAAAGCGCGTGTCGATCACCTTGGGATTCTGGTCCGTATAGTCTTCGGCGAACGAAAGCAGGTCCGACTCAAGTTCGGTCTTTCGCAGCAGAACCTCGGCATATGCGGGCGAGGATTTTATCGGGCCGGGGTCACTCGACTGCGTCGGTGTCGCGGTTGGTTTCGGCTGCGTTCCTTGAGCTAAGAGCGCGGAGGCACCGGCGACAAAGATCAGCGCCGAAAGAATGACGCTGCGCATCAGTTTGTTCCCTTTTCCTAATCTAAAGCCCATAGAATGCACCTGCTGAACACGATTCCATCTGCGGCGGCTCGTCCTTTTCGACCCTTCCATCGCCGAACATCTCGCCTCTCCGCAAGGTTTCGAAATACGTCGAAATATTCATCAATATCTCGTCCGCCGAGTGCGAATGATAGAGCGTCTGGCGGAATTGTGCGCCGCCGGGCAAGCCTTTTGTGAATTGTCCCGCGAGCTGCTTCATTTTGCCGAGAGCGACGATCTCCGGCATCTCTTCGCGGCACATTCCGAAGAATTCTAGCAGGACGGACTTCTTCTCATCGACGTCCGGTTGATACGGCTCGCGTCCTTCGATCGCGTCATTAAACTGCCGGAATATCCACGGATTCTGCATCGCGCCGCGTCCGATCAGGATGCCGTCAACGCCTGTTTCATGCCAACGCTTCAGTCCATATTCGATCGACGTTACGTCCCCATTTCCGGAAACGGGGATCGAAACAGCTTCTTTGACTTGGCCGATGATATCCCAATTTGCGAGACCCTTGTAGCCTTGCTCACGTGTGCGGCCGTGTACCTGTATGTGCTCGACGCCGCATTGCTCGGCCATCTTCGCGATATCGACGACATTGATCGTGGATTCGGAATAACCGGTTCGCACCTTTAGCGTTAGCGGGATCGAGATGGAACGCTTTATCTCGCGAAGGATGAGTTCAAGCTGTTTCGGTTCACGCAAGAGGCCCGAGCCGCCGCCGTTCCGCACGACTTTCGGTGCCGGACAGCCGCAGTTCACGTCCAGAATGTCCGCCCCGACCTCTTCCGCCATCTCGGCGCCCATCGCCATTCTTTCAGCGCGTCCGCCGAAGATCTGCACGGCAAAGGGACGTTCTTCTTCGTCAAAATGCATCTGACGTTTAGATTTCGGATTGCCGCGGGTTAGCCCCTCGACCGAGATGAATTCCGACACGACAAGCCCGACGCCGCCGCGGCGCTTTATCAAACGCCGGAACGTGTAGTCCGTCACGCCCGCCATCGGCGAAAGTATCAACGGCGGATCGATATCGATGTCTCTGACTTTAAAGGGCTTCATTTCAGGTCAAAGGAACATTTTACAACAGGCGTGCCCGATATTCATTATCTTTTGGTTTCCGAAAATGTCTGCTGAGCAGAATGCTCGCGAGCAAAGATATTCGTTCAAGCCCAGTAATTTCGGTCGAGGGAGCGGTAGTTGATGGCTTCGGAGAGGTGTCCGGCGGAGACGTCTTGTTTGCCTTCGAGGTCGGCGATCGTGCGTGCGACCTTGAGGATGCGGTCGTGCGCTCGAGCGGAAAGACCTTGTCGCTGCATCGCTTTTTCGAGGAGAGCCTCACCGTCGGCGTCGATCGCGCAGAATTCGCGTATTTGTCGGGGCGCCATCGCCGAATTCGAGAAAGTCTTTCCATTGAAACGCTTTAGCTGAATCGCGCGTGCAGCGATCACGCGTTCGCGAACCTCGGCGGACGATTCGCTCACTTCGCTCGTTTTGCCGCGAAGCTCTTCGAACTTTACGCTCGGAACGTCGATGTGGATGTCAATGCGATCCATAAGCGGGCCGCTGATGCGTCCGACATAACGCTGTATCTGGAGCGGCGAACATTTACATTCACGCGACGAACCGAAGTAGCCGCACGGGCAAGGATTCATCGACGCAACGAGCGTGAAATTCGCCGGAAATGTGAGCGACGATGCGGCACGCGAGATCGTAACGCTCTTGTCTTCCATCGGCTGACGCAGAACTTCGAGGGCGCTTCGGTCGAATTCGGGCAGCTCGTCGAGGAAAAGCACGCCGAGATGTGCGAGGCTTACTTCGCCGGGTTTTGGGACGGAACCGCCGCCGACAAGGCCGGCTTGACTGACGGTGTGATGCGGCGACTTGAACGGGCGCTCGGTTACGAGTCCGCTTCGGCCGGTAAGCCCTGCGACGGAATGGATCTTCGTGATCTCGAGAGCTTCTTCGAATTCGAGCGGCGGCAAGATCGTCGGCAGACGGCGTGCGAGCATCGTCTTTCCCGATCCCGGCGGGCCGATGAAAAGAATGTTGTGTCCGCCGGCGCTTGCGATCTCAAGCGCGCGTTTTGCCGTTTTCTGGCCGCGGACTTCCGAGAAATCAACGGTATAGCCCGACGCATCGCCCTTTAGAGCTTCAGGATCGAGCTGCAATGGCCGGACGCTCTTTGCCTCGCCGAATTCGAACTCGCGGCAGACGCTCACGGCAGTGCGGAGATCGGCAACGGGATAGACCGCGACGCCCTTTACGACCGCGGCTTCGAAACCGTTCTCTTCTGGGACGAGAAGGTGCTTTATTTTGTTCTCGCGGGCGGCAAGAGCGATCGAAAGGGCACCTCGCACCGGCCGTACGCGGCCGTCGAGCGACAATTCGCCGATCGCCATCACGCCGTCCATCTCCTGACCGTTCGTCAGATCGCCGTTCGCGCCGAGAATGCCTAGCGCCGTTGGCAGATCGAAGCTTGCGCCCTCTTTTCTGAGATCGGCAGGAGCGAGATTGACGGTTACCTTGCTTACGGGGAAAAAGAAGCCGGAATTTTGGACAGCGGCACGAATGCGTTCGCGCGATTCGCGTACAGCGGTATCCGGAAGGCCGACGATGATTATATTCGGCGAAGGGTCATTCTCTGCTGCGGGGCGGATATTGACTTCAATATCGACCAGCAAGGCGTCGATGCCGTACACCGCCGCCGACTGAGTGCGAAACACCATAGGAGATCAGTTCTATTTGCTGTTTTTCTTCGTCTTTTTGCCCGCCGGCACGCTGGCGCCGACCAACTGTTTGAGTTCGGTAAGGAACTCGGACACGTCCGCGAATTCGAGATAGACGGACGCGAACCTCACATACGCGACTTTATCGAGCGATTTTAAGCGACGCATTATCACCTTGCCGACATCCGTTGTCGAGGATTCGCGGTCGGGTGCATCCTGAACGAATTTTTCAACCTCGTCGGCGATCGCTTCGAGTTGGGTCGTCGAGATCGGACGTTTTTCCGCGGCCTTCAAAAGCCCCGCTAATACTTTGTCCCGATAAAAATGCTCGCGCTTCCCGTCTTTCTTGACGACCATATACGGAATCTCGTCAATGCGTTCGTACGACGTGAAACGCCGGGCACAGGCGAGACATTCGCGGCGGCGGCGGATCGAATCGCCGTCCTTGGATTCGCGCGAATCAACGACCTTGTCTTCAAGATGTGTACAAAAGGGACAGCGCATTTATTTTCAAGTTTGCGGTTCAAAGTCCGGCGAATCGGATTCTATCTCGCGCTCGGCATTCTCGCTGGAAAGGAGACGGCGGAAACGATCGACACTGATATCACCGTGGAATAAATAATATAAACCGAAAATGACCGCCGGAGCAAAGTAAACAAGGTGCATCACGATCGAAACGGCGGCCGCGTCTTCGTGCCCGATGCCGAGCAGGATGAGGCTGCCGGCGGTCGCCGCATGAAACGCGCCGGCGGCGCCGCCGGGCGTCGGAACGAGCGAACCCATCGAAGCGACGCCCATCACGAAGATCGAATCGACGAACGTAAGCGGCAGGCCGAACGCCATTAGCACAAGCCAAGTCGGCAAGGCAATAGCCAGCCAAAGAGCGACCGTCCAGAGCGTAACCCAAAAGATCTCGCGTGCGTTCGTCATCACTTTCAGTGAGATCGCGAGCTGCCTCATTAGTCCGAGGCCGAGAGTGCGGACGCGTTTCGGAATGAACTTTCGGTCGCTAAATGCCGCGAACCAATCGATCAGCGGTTCGCTGCGCCACGAATAGATGAGCAGAAAGACGATGAACGAGATCGCGCCGAGAGCCATTAGATTCCCGACGAGGCGAATGTACGCGTATTCGGCTTCGTGGCCGGCACGTGTTTGGAACCAGATCAGACTAATGCTGAAGAAGCAGATGAGCGATGCGAGATCAAAGACCCGCTCGACGCCGATCGTTATTACAGCATGGCTCGGGCGGACGCGCTTGTCGAGCATCGGCAGCCACATCGGCCGAAGGATCTCACCGGCACGGCCCACGAGAAAAATTGCCGTGAACCCGACCGTTGTTGTCGCAAAAAGATCCCCGACATTCGAAGGAACCAGCGGCTTTAGCAGAACCTGCCAACGGATCGAACGCAGGAAATACCCTAGACAAATGATCGCCGAGGCCGCAAGAAGATACCAGACGTTCGCCTTCCGAAGATTCTGCGTAACTTCATTCCAGTCAAGATTCCGCGCGAAATACCACACGAACGCAGCCGTTAAGAGAATAAGAACTAGATATTTAAGGGCTTTTCGCAACGCTGTATATCGTGCCTGTAAATAAATGGCAAAAGGAAAAGATACAGCATAAGCAGGTGATTTTCTAAGACAAACTCAAGAAATCTTAGGAAACGCAAAATTCGGCGGCAACATCGCTCAAAGTTAGGTGTCTTTCAAGGGAACTTTTCGAGTATTGCTGTCGTAAGGACTCTTTGACGGGGCGCTTGTCCAAGGCCTTGTTGCTGATATAGTTATTGGCTAGAGGCAATTAGACTCGGGAGAGGGATCGATTGGAAGCGGCAAAATCTGCAGCCGAAATTAACGGAGCGGAACTCGTCAAAAGGGCGCGTCTCGGTGACGGCGCTGCGTGGGAAGATGTAGTTACGACGTTTTCGCGTCGGATATTCAACCTCGCGTACCGCTTTACTTCGAGTGTCGAGGCTGCGGAAGACCTGACGCAGGAAGTTTTCATACGCGTCTATCGCTCGCTCGACCAGTACGACGCGAAACAGGGCGACTTGGCGAACTGGCTGATGCGCCTAGCGAGAAATTTGATAATCGACGATTACCGGCATCGCCAGCGTAATCCGCAAAATTCGATGGCAGACGCCGTCGATGATCATCATTACCATTTGCGCGCGGTCGGAAATTCGGCCCATCGCGAGATGGAGCGAAAGGAACTCGCGGCTCAGGTTCAGGAAGGTATTGACAAACTGCCGGAAGACTTACGCACCTGCGTGATCCTCCGCGACATCGAAGAGTTGAGCTATCAAGAGATCGTCGATGTCCTGCAGATACCTGAAGGCACGGTGAAATCGCGAATAAATCGCGGCCGGATCGAGTTGGCAAAGGTACTAAGACGAATGCGGGTCGTAACTATTTAGGCAGGGTTGGAGTTTAGCAATGGCAAACGCAGAGAAGCACATCGTAAACTGTACGGCATTCGAGGAGGCAATGTCGGATTATCTCGACAAGACGCTCAACGCGGCGATGAATTCAGCTATGGGCGAACACGCGATCTCTTGCCCGCTCTGCCATTCGCTGTTCAACGATGTAAAAGCTTCCCTCGGCGTGTGTCAAACCCTTCAGGCACCGAAAATGCCGATGGCGCGTCTTGAAGCCCGCGTCCTTTCGGCGACGGCGCCGAACACGGGGCTTTCGTGTGATGAATTCGAGGGCTATCTGACGGATTACTTGGACGGATTTCTTCCCGCAAAAGCTTTTCATAGATGGGAACGCCACGCCGTGTGCTGTGAGCAATGCGAGGACCTGCCCGGAATGGTCGTCCGCTCGATAGCCGCGTGTTATACCTACAAGCTCGATGAACTCGCCGTTCCCGAAGGCCTTGTCGCCTCGATCCTTGCTCAAACGAGCGAGAAACGCGGTGTGATCGTCGGGAAGCCGAGTTTCGGCGAGACGATCCGGTCTTGGGCCGCCGGGATCCGTTTGCCGATGCCGCTTGGCCAACTCGCTCCCGTTGCGATGCTTCTGATCTTTGCCTTCTTGATCTTCGGGCAGAGCGTTTCAGCCGACGGAACGGCCACGAATGTTTATAAAAAAGGATTTGAACTCGCGGAAGCGACATATCAGCAAAGCGCCGGCGCTTGGAACGGCACGCCCGTTGTTCAGCCTGAGTCGAAATGAATTGTGCCTTTCACTTACATAATGCCGCGGTAGCCAGTTGTAACGGCTGCGGACGAGCACTGTGCCCGGCATGCGACCACCGCATCAAGGGTTTTCCGTATTGTCAGGAATGCATCGTACGCGGCGTGGAATTACTCCGTTCGCAGTCGCACCCCGATTACGCCCCGTACGTAAAGAAAAAAACCTCGCCGGTCGTTGCGGTCATCTTCTCGGCGATCTGCCCCGGACTTGGCGCCGCTTACAACGGCCAGGCGACAAAAGCGATCGTCCATTTTGCCGTATTCGTCGGGCTGTTCCAGATGGCCGTATTGACGAGCGGAACGCCGCTTTTCGTTTTCGGATTTATCGGAATGTGGCTCTTTGCGGCTCTCGATTCGTGGCGGACGGCGCAGATGATCCGCTCGGGCGTTACCGCCGATACGGCCGAAGATATCCTCGTAAGCCGGTTCTCCGGGAACCCGAAACTTTGGGGCATTGTGCTCGCCGTTCTCGGCGCGGCTTTTCTTTTCCAGCGATTTTTCGATGTCGGCGGCCTGATGAGATATTTTTTGCCCGTCGTTCTCATCGGCCTTGGGATATACTTTCTACGCGGTGCGATATTTAGATCACGCGCGGCAAAGCGAGCTTCTGCGGGAGTTGACCAGACGAGTTTTGCGCTCTCGGAACCGCTTTCCGGCCGCAGCTACGACCGCGATGCGGATTTTACGACACGCTCAAGGTTCGGCGCTTGGCGAGACCATAATTAAGCAGAGTAAGAGGTAATAAAAATGGGAGTTTGGTTAGGTATAGCGGGTCGTATCGGCGGCATCTTGGCACTAGTGGCGCTGATCGCATTGCTCGTCGAAAAACTCATCGTATTCGTCGGCTTTTTGGCCTTCGCCATAAAGGCGATCATCGTCCTCGCCTTCGTTCTCGTATTCGGCGTCGTCGCCTACTTGGTGTTCAAAACCTGGCGCGATTCGTGCAAACGATCGGATAAATAGCGTTTTGGCTTATCATTCACATTAGCAATAACGATATCTTTGACGGCTCTTCGCTTGCGCTAGGGGGCGTCTATATGTTTTCATTTATATTCGAGAGGGCTTTCCGGCCTTCTCGGAAGTAATACAAGTTGGTATCCCCAATACGATATCGATCCTTCCACTAGATCGAGGAAAGGTTCAATATCATCGGTTTCGCGTTAGTCGCTCGCGGCTGTTCTTGCGTGATTCCACGTTTCGAGAAGCTTGTTTCTCGAAGCGAGATCATCTTAAGGAGCTTTACGGCATAATGCAGAAAAACGATAAGTATTATACTTTTCTATTAAAGCATTCATCTAAAAACAGAATATTTATCAAGCGGGTCGAGATACCTCGAAAAGGCGTAACTCTTGCGTCGATTTCAGTCGTATTTATAGCCGGCGTTTCCCTGTTCGCACTCGGTATTTACGGATTATTCACAAGCGGCGCTTTTCGCGCGGAAAGCGCGCAGATGACCGCCGCCATCCGAACGGCGCCTGCGGAAACGGAACATTTTGATTATTCACGTCCCGGCGATTCCAAAGACATCCTGCGAAATGCGGGCGGTCCTGAACTCGGTGACGAGAACGATTCTGAGACGTCGGAGATCGATACGCAGCTAAAGGCTGCGGCACTCGCAATTCCCATAGACCTTCGCCCAAGCATCTGGCCGCATGAAGGCAAGATCAATAACGAATTTGGTTTTCGTCGGAATCCCTTCGGCGGCCGTGCGTATGAATTTCACGGCGGAATGGATATTGACGGCGAACGCGGCGAACAGGTCTTTGCACCCGCAGGCGGAACCGTCATTAAGGCTGCGTGGACCGGCGGCTACGGCAATATGATCGAGATCGATCACGGCAACGGCCTGACCACACGTTACGGCCACCTTTCGAAGATCGAGACCGAGGTCGGCGATACGATCACACGCGGTCAAGAGATCGGCCTCATCGGATCGACCGGACGATCGACCGGGCCGCATCTTCATTATGAAATGCGTCTGAACGATCGTCCCGTGAACCCGCGGCATTTCCTGCCGCAGGAATCGCCAACGCTCACCGTAAAATAACCGATTCTTCATTAAGCTTTGAAAAAGAAAAAGCGGGCTGGAAACAGCTCGCTTTTTTCGTTTCCACGCGCCTCCAACTACCTGCAGATGCGGCGGGAACTGCTTCCCGGCCTGCTCGTTACGTTCCTTCGGCGAATTCCGCTATAATGCCAACTGTTGCATACAGATCAATTTAGGACAAGGTTTTTAACTTATGAATTCTATTAAGGCTCGTTTTTTATCGGTGCTGTTCATTTTGTCGATGCTTGCGACGACGGCGCCTTTTGCACTCGCGTTCGACGAGGGGATGTTCATGCCCGACCAGATCGCGAAACTTCCATTGAAGAAGCTTGGTTTTAAGATCACGGCAAGTGATATCTACAACCCGAACGGCGTCGGATTGTCGGACGCGATCGTCCGTCTGAGCATCGGCTGCTCGGCCGAATTCGTTTCGCCCGAAGGGCTGATCCTGACGAATCATCACTGCGGCCTGTCGGCTCTCGTTTCGGCATCGACGCCTGAAAAGGATCTAGTCGAGACGGGCTTCGATTCGAAGGGACGTTCGGGCGAAATTCGAGCGATGGAAGGCACCGAGCCTTACACCGTGCAGATGACCGAACGCAGCGATAACGTTACGGATCGCGTGCTTGCCGGCACGAAAGATCTCACGGCAGAAGCTCGCGACGCCGCCATCGAAAAGAATATCGAGGACATCACAAAGGCCGAACAGGCGAAGGCTCCGAAGGGCGCGGCCATTCGCATCGTGCCGCTCAACAATGGTTATTTCTACTACCTGATCCAAACCTCTGAGATCAAAGATGTTCGCGTGGTCTATGCGCCGCCGCGTAACATCGGCGTCTTCGGCGGCGACCCGGACAACTTCGAGTGGACACGCCACACGGGCGATTTCACGTTCCTGAGAGCGTATGTCGCTCCGGACGGTTCGCCTGCCGATTACTCGAAGGATAACGTGCCCTACAAGCCGAAGAAATTCTTGACGATGAGCATTGCCGGCCTGAAGGAGAACGATCCCGTATTCGTGATGGGTTTCCCCGGCGGCACGACGCGATATCGCGAGAGTCAATCGATCAGCTACGCACGCGATGCCAATTTCCCTTTCCTCGAAAAATGGCTCATTGCAATGAGCGACAGCCTAAAGAAGATCGGAGCTACGGACGAAGAAAAACGTATCAAGTTCCAGGATCGCGTCGCAAACTACGACAATTCGCGTAAAGTTTACGGCGGCGGCTGGCTGCGTTTGAAGCACGCTGATGTGGTCGAAAAGCGGCAGGCCGAGGAAGCGAAACTTCGCGATTGGATCAAGGCCGATCCCGCACGAGTTAAAGAATACGGCAGCCTTATCGACGAGATCGCGTCGGCGTCCGATGCTTCGAACGCGACTCAGACACGCGACGTTATGGTCCGACGGTTCCCGAATCCGCTTTCAACTCCGGTGCTGACAGAGATCGTAAAAGCGATGATGACGGTGCGTGCCGGGCGTGCTCTCAACCCGGAACAGAAGGCGGCGGCCGAGACGGGCATCAAAGCCGCTCTCGCTGACCGCGAACCCGTGTTCGAATCCGATCTCATCAAATTCTTCCTGAAGTCCTTTGATTCTTTGCCGAAGAACGAGCGTTTCGAGGCCGCGGACAAATTCTTTGCCGCACCGACCGAAAAAGAACGGCGCGCGAAAGAGGCGGCGTGGGCGGATTCGATGGCGAACGGAAAATACACCGACGCCGCGAACCTTTCGGCTCTATATTCCAAGACCTACCCGGAACTCGAAGCCGAATTCCCGTTTCTTGCGGGCGTTGTTGCTGAGCAAAGAGCTGCCGGCGCACGCGCTCAGGAATTTGCTAAGCATGCCAATCATTTCCGTCCGCTTTATATGAAGGCTTTGACGGCGATGGAAGGCGGAACGGTCTATCCGGACGCGAATTTTACGCAGCGTTTCTCGTACGGCACGATCAAGGGTTATCAGCCGCGCGAGGCCGAATTCCGTACGCCTTTTACGACCATCAAGGGAATGGAGGAAAAGGACACGGGAGCCTTCCCGTTCGATATGCCGAATAAGCTCAGAGAGCTGCAGGCGGCACATGATTTCGGGCCCTACGGACAAGGCGACAGCGTTGTTGTGAATTTCCTTTCGACGACCGACATCATCGGCGGCAACAGCGGTTCGCCAATACTGAATAAGTACGGCGAACAGGTCGGCATCTGTTTTGACGGCAACTTCGAAGGCCTCGGGAACGACTTCTATTACGACCCGAACGTCAATCGAACGATCTCCGTCGATATTCGATTCGTCCTTTTTGTCGTGGATAAATTCTCCGGCGCGACCTATATCACGAAAGAGATGAAGATCAACGACGGCAAGAAGTACTAAACCTACCCAAGGGCAGAGTACAATGTGGAAGGACGTTTTTATGGCGTCCTTCCTCGTAACAAAAGGCGAGGGATTTGCAAAAGATGAGGCTATTCATTTTTCCCGCGGTTCTTTTTTTGATCGGACTCTCCTCCGTTCTTGCTTACGCGCAGCAGACGACCGCTTGCGAAAAAACCCTTGCCCGAGCTTTTGGCGATACCGGGGCATATTTCTCAGACCCGCATGACGGCGATCCGATCGATCTTACCGTCGGCCTCAGCGCACTCGGAAACGCCGACCCGAACGACCTAACGCTCGGTGACGCACACCTTTACGCAAGCCCTTCGGACCCGAACGCACGCTCATCGATCTACATCCCGCCGGGCGGAAAGCTTATCGAGATCAAGACTCATCAAAAGGACGATCCCGTCTATGTCGGGCGTTTTGAGAATGGCGATTCGTACTCGATCATTCAATTTCCGGCGCTCAAACTAACGCTTTCTGTTCACCATATGATCAAGGTCGCCCTTGGGAAAAAACTTCCCGACGGCCGCATAAAATTCGGTGAAATGGGCGAGGGCGGCGGCGGCGAATGGTCGTATCGAACCGTCGATAAGACGAAGAAACCGCCGACCGTCTGGCATCCGAGCTTTCATTATCACTTCGAACTTTTTGCCGGACTCGCCTCATCCCTCGACGATGCAAAAGATCGCGTTCCCCTGCTGGCCTTGTGCACAGACCTTGCAAAGAAAGGCTTTTGACCTCGAATATCCGCCATTTTTGATTCCGTAGAATAAATCTTGCTTTTCGGATCGTTATGGGATATTCTTTGATATGTTGCATCGATGCAACAGCCTGCAACTGTCTGCACGCCCCTTGTTATGAGTTATTTGAGCCTCGTAAAACCGCTTTCACATCTACGCGAGGAACAGGAGCACCCGGACGAGATCGTTCTGGGATCTGTCGGAGTATCATTCCGGCGCGGCGCCGTCTCGGAGATATCGGGCCGTGCGAGTTCGGGGAAAACGGGATCGACGCTCGTCTTGCTCGCACAATTAACGGCCGCGGGCGAAATTTGTGCGGTCGTTGACGCAACGGGCGGGTTTGACCCTTCAACCGCGGCGCAAGCCGGTGTCGAACTCGCAAATCTCCTCTGGATACGCTGCGGAGGCGATGTCGAACGCTCTTTTCTCTCGGCCGATCATCTCGTGCAGGCGAAAGGCTTTGGGGCGATCTGGCTGAATTTGAGCGGCCTTTCGATGCAGAAACTTCGGCTCGTGCCGAGGACATATTGGTACCGCTACCGCACGCGGATAAAAGAGACGCCGACGATCTTTGTCGTTACTTCGAGCGAACCGTTGGCCGGGTCGGCAGCAAACAGGTCGCTCGAAATGTCCCGCGAGAATGCCGCGTGGTCAGGAACGGGCAGTTTCAAACTTTTACGCGAATTTCATCTGAAGATCGCCTCGCGAAAGCATTATTACGAACCGCCGATCTACGCAAAGGCCGAGTTCGATCACACGGAAAATTAGATCTCCCTATGCCGAAACTTTTTGTATGCATAACTGTCGATGACGTGTCCGCCGCACGGCGCTTTCTGCTTGCCGCCGCACGTGAATTCTCGTTCGCGATCGAGATCATCGAGGACGGTATCGTCTTTGACGCAAGCGGCCTCGAACGTCTCGTCGGCGGTCCGGAAAGCGTTGCTCGCCGTGTGCAGGATTCGCTTGATGCGTTGGGCGTTGCGGGCCGCATCGGGCTTGCGGACACGGCCGATGCGGCGATGCTGCTCGCACGCGGAGGGAAAAATAAGACGACGGTGAATTCGCCGCAGAATTTCGCTTCGCTTCCGCTCGGCGGCCTCGATATCGAACGCGACACGCTGAATGTTCTGAGCGATCTCGGCGTTGCGAATATCGGCGAACTCCTCGCGATACCGCGCGACGAACTTTCGCAGCGTTACGGACGGGATTTCGACCGCGTGATAAAGCGCATCGAGCAGCGTGGCGAGCGGCTTTTGACGCCGAATATCCGCGAGAGCCGCGTTTCGTGGAGCTTTGATCTCGATCAGCCGGTCGAGGATTTTGAGCAGCTAATTTTCATTCTCAATCACGGGCTTGAACGTCTTTTCGCACGCGTCGCAAATTACGGCAAGAGCAGCGACCGCATCGACATTTCGCTGCGGCTTGAGAACCGCAAATGGCGTCGATACGAGATAAAGGCGTCGTTCCCGACGCTCGAGCGCGGCTTTTGGTTAAAGCTCATAGATCTTCGTGTCTCGTTGGAACCGCCGGAGGCCGCGATCGCAGCCGTCGAGGCGATAGCTCATTTCACAAAACCGCGGCCCGATCAACGCGGGCTTTATGCCGTCTCAAGGCCCGAACCGGAAAGCTTGCTGCTTACCGCCGGCAAATTAAAAAAACTCGTCGGCACGCACGATGTCGGCGTACCGGTGCTTCTTAACGAACGCCTCGCGCTTCCCTTTCGTCTGGACGCCGACGCTCTGCCCGTCGGGAAAGAAAAGAGAGAGCAGAATTCGCCGCGGCCTGTGATCGCTTTTCATTATTTCCGCCCGGCGCATCGTGCCGAGGTCGAGCTTTGCGGCCGCAAGATCGTTCACGTCAGGACGCGTGAATTTTCCGGCTCGGTCGTCGAGTGCGGCGGCGTGTGGCGTGCCGCGTCAAAGTGGTGGGAAGCGAGCGGCTGGCGTACGCAGGAATGGGATGTCGAGGTCGAGAACGCCGGCGTCTATCGTCTGGCTTTGGCAAATGGCGAATGGTCGATAGTCGGTGAATACGATTAGGTTCTTATGGGTTTTTGCGAATTACATACGCGTTCAGCGTTCAGCTTTTTATCTTCGGGAAGCGAGCCGCAAAGGCTTGCCGCCCGAGCAGCAGAATTAGGCATAAAAAGCGTTGGCCTGCTCGATAGAGACACGTTCGCGGGTGCCGTTCGGTTCTATTTCGAAGCGAAAGAGCAAGGCGTCCGCTCGATCGTCGGAGCCGAAATAACGCTCGACGACGGAACGCTTCTGCCGCTTGTCGCTCTCGATCTGAAAGGCTATCAAAATCTGAGCCGGCTTATCACGACCTCAAAACTCCGCAGCAAAAAGGGCGAGCATTTTGCGACGCGACGCGACATCGAATATCACTCGGCGGGCCTGATGTGCTTTACCGGCGGGCCGGACGGTTTTATTCGCGACAGCATAAAACGCGGCGACGGACAGCTCGATCTTGCGTGGCTCAAATATGTTTTCGACGATCGGCTTTATATCGAATTGCAGCGGCATCACATTCGGCGCGAAGAGGCGATGAATCAGGCTCTTCTCGGGCTTGCGCACAAACTGCGTGTGGATTATTTTGCGAGCAACGGCGTCTATTACGCTGACGAAAATGACCGCGAACTTTTCGATGTTTTCACCTGCATAAAAAATCATACGACCATCTACGACGCCGGAAAACTCCTCTCGGAGAACAGCGAGCGTTACATCAAGAACGAGCGGCAGATGCTGCGGCTTTTTGCCGACATTCCCGAAGCTGTCGAGATCACGGAGGAGATCGCCTCGCGTGTCCGTTTCTCGATGGAAGAGCTTGCATATACGTTCCCCGATTATCCTGTGCCGCCGGGCGAGACGATGAATTCCGTATTGAGGCAAAAGGCGATCGAGCGTTCGCAAGAGCGTTATTGCGGCAAGGCTTGGCCTATAAGATCGCAGGTCTTGCCGCGGCTCGAAAAAGAATTTCGCATCATCGAGATGAAGCGGCTTGCGGGCTATTTTCTCGTCGTCAACGACATCTCCGACTACTGCAAAGCGAACAAGATACTCTCGCAGGGACGCGGGTCGGCGGCAAATTCCGTCGTCTGCTACACGCTCGGTATAACGGCGGTCGATCCGATCGAGCACAACCTTCTTTTTGAGCGTTTCCTGTCGGAAAAATACGAACAATATCCCGACATCGATATCGATCTGCCGTCGGGCGACGACCGCGAGAGCGTCATCCAGCACGTTTACGAAAAGTACGGGCGGCGGAGTTCCGGGATGACGGCGAACGTGATCTGCTATCGCGGAAAGTCGGCGATACGCGAGGCCGGAAAGACGTTCGGTTTCGGGACGGAAGTACTCGATCGCCTTTCGCGTTTGAATTCGCATTACGAGCAGTTCAAGGGCGACGAACTTTACAGACGTTTGAAAGAAGAAGGCTTCGATACGGCTGAAACCTTTCGCCTGCAGAAGTTCTCGGACGTCTATCACCGCATCCTCGATTTTCCGCGGCATCTCGGCCAGCATTCCGGCGGAATGGTCGTATCTCTCGATCGGCTTGACGGCATCGTGCCGCTCGAGCCTGCGTCGATGGACGGCCGCACGATCATCCAATGGGACAAGGACGATTGCGAGGCGTTGAAGGTCGTAAAGATCGATCTTTTGGGCTTGGGGATGATGGCGGTGCTGCGTGATTCGATCACGCTGATACGCGAGCATCACGATGTCGAACTCGATCTTTACCGCATCCCGAACAATGACAAAAAAGTCTATGACGCGCTTCAAAAAGGCGACACGGTCGGGATGTTCCAGGTCGAGAGCCGCGCACAGATCGCCTTTTTACCCAAAGCAAAACCGCGTTGTTTTTACGACATCGTCGTGCAGGTCGCGATCATTCGTCCCGGCCCGATCGTCGGGAATATGCTTCATTCTTATCTAAAACGAAGGCAGGGTTTTGAGGAAGTTACGTATCCGCACGAATCTCTTGCGCCGATATTGAAACGTACGCTCGGCGTTCCGCTCTTTCAGGAGCAGCTTCTAAAGATCGCGATGGATATCGCGGGATTTTCGGGCGGCGAGGCGGACGAATTGCGTCGCGCTATGGGATTCAAACGGCCGGATCGCAAGATGGAGCGGATCACGCAAAACCTTCGCAACGGGATGACGAAAAACAACATTCCCGAAGACGTGCAGGATCAGATCGTCGATTACACGAAGGCGTTCGCGAACTACGGTTTTCCGGAATCGCACGCGTACAGCTTCGCTCTGCTCGCTTATGCGTCGGCGTATTACATCATCCATTTTCGCGCGTGTTTTATGACGGCGATGCTCAATAATTATCCGCTCGGTTTTTACTCTGCGGCGACTCTCATAAAAGACGCGCAAAGACACGGCCTGCACTTTCGTCATCTGGATGTAAATCTCTCGAATTATGATTTTACGGTCGAAGAAGTTGACGGCGAAAAACAGGTGCGTGTGGGCCTGCGTTTTGTTCGCGGGCTTCGCGAAGCGGTGGGGCGCATCCTCGTCGAAGAGCGCGAACGCAGCGGGAATTTCGCCGATCTCGCCGATCTTTTGCGGCGTGTGCCTGAGCTGAATAAACGCGAGATGCGGGCGCTGAGTTTTTCGGGAGCGTTGAATTTTGAGAATTCTGTTCACCGACGCGAATCCCTTTGGCAATCGGAACTCGAACTGCGGCCGACCGGCGAACTCTTCAGCACAACATCCGAATGCAGAAGCCCGCGCGTCAGCAAGGGCGATACACCCGATACGCCGTTCTTGCAGAGGCTTGAGGGCATCGATCTTGTCGCCGCCGATCTCAAGAAAACAGGCATTTCCATCGGCCGTCATCCGATGGCATTTGTCCGCGAAAGGCTGAACACACGCGGCATTCTGACGGCCGAACAAACGCGCGATCTCAGGCGCGGCGATGTCGTTTCGGTCGCCGGTGCGGTCATCATTCGTCAAAGGCCGATGACAGCGAAGAACGTCGTTTTTGTAACGCTTGAGGACGAGACCGGATTTTCGAATTTCGTCGTGATGCCCGACGTTTTCGAGTCGAACAGAGAGGTGATCAACCGCAGCGATTTTTTGATAATACGAGGCGTTTTTGAAGAACGCGGAATGCTGAAAGCTCTTTATTTCTCGCCGCTCAGTGGCATTTCGACCGAGGTAGTATCACACGATTTCAGATGAAAGGCAGCGTCGAAACAACACATTCAGTCTCGCCCGCAAAGAGCTTTGTGCCGTCGCCAAGAAAGTCGTATCTGACGAAACCGAGAGCGATGTGCTTGTCTAATTTCGGCGAGAAAGCAACGGACGTGATGTGCCCGGCGTTCTTGTCCTCGGCTGTTTTTAATTCGCTGCCCGCGTCGATCTTCTTAGAGAGCGTAAGCCCCGAAAGACGTTTTGCTATATGACCGCGAAAATGAATTCTCGCAATAATTTCCTGACCAATGTAACAGCCTTTTTTGTACGAGATCATTTCGTCGATACCGAGTTCCGGCACGACGGTCGTCTCGTCCATATCCTTGCCGTAAAGCGGAATGCCGCACTCGATCCGCAACGTCTCGAACGTCGCGTTGTCTATCTCGGCGCCGTCATTCAACGCGGCCTCGAATTCCGCAGCATTTTCGTTCGGGATAAAAAAGCCTGCACCATAAGGGCGACCAAAAATGAACGCATCCGAGCCGGCGACGGTTTTCAATTTTTCGCTGTCGCCGAAAACCTCAAAATTCGTATGAGTCTCCGAAAGATCTTCGAGAATAAAATCTCCGGCAAACGTGAATCGATAGAGATTCTGCTGAAGCTTCTCGCGTGTCGCGGCCTCGGTCTCGATGATGAATCGTTCGCCGCTTTTCGCGAAGGAAACGGCGGCAAGCAGACGCCCTTGCGCGTTCGGGAACGCCGCGAGCATCGAGCCGCCGTCCTCGAGCGTCTTCACGTCGTTCGTGATGAGGCCGTCGAGGAACCGAAGCGATTCCGACCCGGAAACCCCGAACAGCCCTCGCGCTTCGCGCCGATAACCGAACGTTCCGCCGCGCACTTTCTCGTAAATATTCTCCGCCATTTTTTTCGTTCTTTTATTCTAACAATTATCGATCGCACGCTTAAGCGCCTGAAAATGCGCGAGCTGAATTTCAAGCCCGCGTTGCGAGGCGATCACCAAAGGGCTCGGGTGATAGAGCGGCACGAGGGTGCGCCCGTTCCAATGTTGGATCGTGCCCGCGTGTTCTTTCAATGTGAACGAATGTTCCTCGATGAGTTTCAGCGAATCGAGCCCGACTGCGCCGAGCGTTGCGACAAGCGGCGGGTCGATCAGCTCAAGAAGCCGACGCAGATAGCGCGAACAGTTTCGGATCTCGGCACGCGTGGGCTTTCGATTCGCGTCCGTCGCAGAACGCGGGCTGCACATCACGGCGCTCGTGAGAAAGACGTCTTCGCGGCTCAAACTGATCGAATCAAAGAGGACTTGGAGATTATCGCCGGATTTATCGCCCGAGAACGGCTTGCGAGTGCGGTCGGAACCGGCTCTTCCCGGAGCTTCGCCGACGAAAAAGACGAGCGGGTCGAGCGAACCGTTCAATTCGCTCAAAACCGCCGTTTTATCGGCAAGATCGGGGCAGATGGTGCAAGCTTGGGCTTCGATATAAAGAGCTTTGAATGCCTTGAACTTCCCGCTCATAATTCGATTCTATCGAATCGCTCGAAGAAGGGCGAAGTTCGAACGCAGTTCACGCATCGCGTCGGACGACGAGGCAACCTGCGGACGATTTTGTTACAATTTAGCTTGAAGCAAAACCTCAAAAAAAGCGTGCTCGATTTCGAGCTTTAGCGAATATAGAAGTATCTAATAGTTTATGAGCCAAGTAACAGAAGAAATTGTCCTGGACTCCCTCCGGAAGATCATCGACCCCGATCTCCGAAAGGACATTGTAAAGCTGGGGTTCGTTCAAGACCTTGCGATCGACGGCGGCAAGGTGTCGTTCAGGATCGTGCTGACGACGCCCGCGTGCCCTGTTAAAGAAGAAATGGAATCGCAGGCGCAGGAGCTTGTTTCGGCGATCGAAGGCGTAACGGAGGTCATCGTAACGATGGACGCCGAAGTGCCGAAGGGACGCGGCATAAAAGACAACGTTGCGGTTCCGGGCGTCAAGAATATCATCGCCGTCTCAAGCGGCAAGGGCGGCGTCGGCAAATCGACGGTCGCGGTGAATCTCGCCGTTTCGCTCGCTCAGAACGGCGCAAAAGTCGGGCTGATGGACGCCGACGTTTACGGCCCGAACGTCCCGCTGATGCTCGGCACGGGTTTCGAGCAGCCGCCCGTCTTCAACGGCCAGCTTATCCCGCTCGAAGCGCACGGCGTGAAGATGATCTCGATGGCGCTGCTCGTTCCGCAGGACAAGCCGATGATCCTTCGCGGGCCGATGCTGCACGGCATCGTACGCCAATTTTTGACCGACGTGAATTGGGGCGAACTCGATTATCTCGTCGTCGATATGCCGCCGGGAACGGGCGACGTGCAGCTAAGCCTGGCGCAGCTCGTTCCAGTGCAGGGCGCGGTCGTTGTAACGACGCCGCAGGAGGTTTCGCTCGCGGACGTACGACGCGCGGTGAAAATGTTCGAGCAGGTGAATGTTCCCGTCCTAGGCGTCATCGAAAATATGTCGTACTTCATCGCTCCGGATACAGGGGCGCGTTACAACATCTTTGGCGAGGGCGGCGGCCGCAAACTTTCGGATGAATACGGGCTGAAGTTCCTCGGCGAAGTGCCGATGGGCATTGAGGTTCGCGAAGGCGGCGACAGAGGCATTCCGGTCGTCATTTCGGCTCCCGGTTCGCCGCAGGCCGCGGCGTTCCGCAAGGTCGCCGAAGAGGTCGCACGCGAGATATCTATCGAGGCAATGAAGCCGGAACTTACGATCCTATCGAAAGCACACTGATCTCTTGAACACGATCAAGAGATCGATTCGAGCTTCGAGAGCATCTTTTGATACTTTTCCGCTTCGGCTCCGATGAGGGCGCCCGCATCTTTTAGTTTCTCGAAATAGGGTTTCGCGAGTTCGAAATTCTCTTTCGCGGACTTGATGTTCGCGGGCGTCTTGCCTTTGGCGAGAGCGGCATTGCCAAGCCCCGCGTAGATGTCGGCGAAATACTCGTCCGCTTGTGTCTCGGCCGAGAGTTGTTTGGCCATCGAGAGTGCTTTCGCGTAGTGTTCGACCGCTTCATCCGTGCGACCTGCTTTCAAAAGGTTGTCAGCAAAATATGTCTGGGTCGAGACATAGTTGCCTTTTGAATAGTTGTAGCTCGGATCGGCTCCGTAAACGTCGTCGTAGATCTTGATCGAGCGGTGATATTGCTCGAAGCACTCTGACGTTTTTCCGGTTCTGCAGAGCGATTCTGCGTAGTTCCCGACGAGCGTCGCAAGGTTCATCTTCGAGAGGTTGTTCTTCGGATCCTCGGCAACGATCTCCTCAGAGAGGGCGACCGCCTTACGGTTGTATTCCACTGCCGGCTGCACCTCCCCGACCTCGACCTGGACCGCGGCCACGCGACCGTACATCATCGCAAGATTGTACTTGGGTTTTGCAGCGTCCTTGTTCTGCTCGTACATTCGCTCGACCGCGGGCAGAGCGTTGAGCATATGCTGAAGCGATCCGGAATAGTCTCTCTTTTGATAGGTAATATCTCCGAGACGAACTTCGCAGGCCGCGACCGCCATCGCCTTTTTCAGGTCATCGGGATCGGCGGCAAGGTCGGCCTTTGTCATCGCAAGGGCGGTCTGCTGTATCGCAAGAGCTCCGTCGTAGTCGGCAAGCTGTTCACGCACTTGGCTCGAACGATTGTAGCTGTCGATAGCCGCTCCGCGGTCATTCTCGACGCCGCGACGCTCTGCCTCCTGCGTGTACGAGACGGACTTGTCGCAATGCCCTTTCGCCTCGGTAAAACCACCTAAGGCCCAAAGCCCTTCGCACATACGCATCTCGCCATTGCGAATCCCGATGAGATCTTCGACATTGTTCTGATCGGCGTCGAAAAGCTCCTGCCTGATCGCAAAGGATTTGCGATAGCTCTCGACGGCGCCTTTCGTGTCGCCGAGGCCAGAGTATCGGAACGGATTGCCGAGAAGATCGCCGATCTTTTCATAGCCCTCAGCGATCTCGCGTTTTAAGCTCGGTTCGGCGGTGCCTTCGGCGGCAAGTCCGTCGAGGTATTGCAGGGCGTCGGTTACCATCTTCTGCCGGATCTCGGTCGTGCCTGAGATGGCCGCGATCCCGTCGTAATACTCGAATATCATACTGCGGGCGAGTGCGCGCACTTGTGCAAAACGCTGTTCGGCCATATTTCGCTCGCGATTGGCGACCGTGTATTGCCAACCTGTAACGCCCGTCGCCGCGATCAGCAACGCAGCGGCGACCGAAACGCCTACGGCTCCGGTTCGGTGACGCCGAATGAACTTTTTCAGCCTGTAGGAGCGCGAATCTGCCGTGGCCGTAACAGGCAATCCGGCTTGAAACTTGCGAACGTCCTCAGCGAATTCCTCGACCGACTGATAGCGGCGATCTTGCTCCCGACGCAAAGCTTTTAGGACTATGTTGTCGAGATCGCCTTGGAGCCGTTTCGGCTCGACGCCGGTCGCCTCGATCCTTGCCGTCATTCTCACGAGCGGATCCTCGCCGCCGCCGGTCGCCGGCGTGTCACTCGCCGTCTTGCCCGATTCGCGGGTGCGCGCGGCGGTCGATGGCCGCGGGGGTTCGCTGGAAAGGAGAAACTGGATCAACTCGTTCGGTGCTTTGCCCTTCGTGTCATACGGGCGCGCGCCCGTGAGGAGTTCGTAAAGGATCACGCCGAGGCTGTAAACATCGGTCGAGGTCGAGGTTGCCTTTCCCTCGATCTGCTCGGGCGAGGCGTATTCGGGCGTCATCACGCGAAACTGCGTAACGGTCGCTTCGTCGGTATCGGAGCTCCAATCCGGCGAGAGAAGCTTCGCGATACCGAAATCGAGAAGCTTCGGCTCGCCGTCTCTTGTAACGAGGATATTGCTCGGTTTCAGGTCGCGATGAACAACGAGATTGCGGTGCGCGGCAACGACGGCCGAGCAAACTTTGCGAAACAGCTCAAGGCGCTCGTCCAGGCCGTATTTCTCTGCCGTGCAAAATTCGCGGATCTCGCGGCCATCGACGTACTCCATAACGAAGTACGGCAGCCCGTCTGGCGTTGAACCGCCGTCCAACATTCGAGCGATGTTCGGGTGGTCGAGCGCGGCAAGGATCTGGCGTTCGATCAGAAAACGCTTGAGGACAAGCCCCGTGTCCATCCCGCGTTTAATGAGTTTTAGGGCGACCTGCTGCGAAAATCCTTCGCCCGCGTGATGGGCAAGATAGACGGTTCCCATACCGCCGGAACCTAGTTTCTCGACGATCGTGTAATCGTCGATCGCGGTGGGCATCTCTTCGGTATCGCGGTCGGCGCGAGGCGCGACGACCGGCTTTTCGATAAAATCCTCGGCTTCACGGTCAGCTTTTATCAGGCGCTCGACATCTGCCCTGACAGATGCGTCAAGCCCGTTGAGAAACGCCTGTCGATCGTCGGGCGGCATCTCGCCGACCGCAGCGAACGCGTCCTTTATGAGTTTCCATTGTGCAGAGTCCATCGTCGTCTACAAACACTACGCGAGAATTCATTCGATCTTGGCTCACTCGCCTTTTATCCGATCGAAAAGCCACGCGCGGGCCGAAGCCCATTCCCTTTTTACGGTCGCAGGAGAGATCTTCAGCACCTCGGCCGCCTCTTCGATAGAAAGACCCGCGAAATATCGGAGTTCGACGACGCGGGCCTGATCGGGGTCAAATTTTTCGAGTTCGCATAAAGCGGCGTCGAGATCGAGCAATTCCTGGTCGGCCGCGATCGTAATGCCGAGCGAATCGTCGAGCGGCACCTTTTCCACATCGCGCTTCTTCGATCGGCGCGCGCGGGCTGCGTCGATGAGTATCCGACGCATCGCCTGGGCCGCGATCGCAAAGAATTGGCCGCGATTCGCCCAATCGACGGTCCGCTGTTCTGTCAGTTTGAAATAGGCTTCGTGGACGAGTTCGGTCGTCTGCATTGAGGCGTCGTACTCGCGGTTGAGAAAGCTGCCGGCGAGCCGCCGAAGTTCGTCATAAACGAGCGGGAGCAGGCGGTCGAGAGCTTCGCGATCTTTCGCGTCGTCGCTAGTTCCGAGTTCGTTTAGCAGGAGGGTAACTTCCGTTGCCATTGAGGCAATATTTTAGCATAAGAAAAGCCTCGGGCGAGCAGAATTTTCCCTTTATTCTCAAACATTTATAAGCCTCCGCTCGGCGGCCTGAAACAAATGAATGTCTTGAGGTCGTGAGCCGATATCGCGAAATTTTTCGCGTATTGGTGTGAAGCCCCGATCGTCGCGCGGATATGGATGCCGCCGACAGGCTAATGAGCTTTGGAGGAAACGTAAATCGATATGAAACGGATATTCATTTTACTGCTTGTACTTGCTTTCACTTCGACCGCCGGCTATGCCGATTGGAAACTTTCGCAGAGAACGCGAGGGGCGGGACAGAAGACCGGAATGATCTCGACCATCTACAGCAAGGGCGTTCGGATTCGAACCGAGATGAAGATGGATCTCGACCCTGAGACCGAAGCTGCGATGAAGCAGATGGGCTCGATGATGTCGGGAATGATGCCGGAAATGCCGGTCAGCGTTACGCAATGCGACCTAAAGCAGGACATTTTCCTGAGCGAACTGAACAAGCAGTTCTATATCGACTATTACGATTGGTCATCCGCTCCGCCGGAGAAACTTGCGCGTCGCGGAAATCAAAAGATCACCATCAAAGGCACCGTTACGATCGATTCGTGGTTCGTCGATTCGGGAAAACGACAGAAAATGTTCGGCCTGGACGCAAAATGGGGAAAACTTACGCAGACGATCGAGACGTCGGCGGACGCCTGTCAGCCGTCGGAGCCGGCAAAGATGGAACAGGAAGGTTGGTTCGTCGTGCTCTCGCTTGAGTCGCAATCTTGCCCGACTCGTCGTCCGCCTCCGGCAACGGGCGGTTGTATGCCGAAACCGATCTTCAAACGGACGACCATGCCCGGCTATATGCTCACGGGAACGATCAAGTCCTACATAGGCGGCAAACTCGCCGGCACGACCGAGGTCGAAACGCTTGACCTCTCGAAGGCGACGCTCGATCAGTCGCTCTTTGACGTGCCGAATGCACCGTGGCTCGAGGTCGAGTCGATGGAAGCATTGACAAAGAAGCAGAGAAATATCGATACGTCCGCCAAGACCGTTTTCAAGGACGGCAGCAAATCTCAAAAAACGATCGCGATCGACTATTTCTCAGGCAAGGCGAACAAGGTCGATCAGGATGCGTTGCGAACATACATTTCGAGCAAGGTGAGCTCCGTAGGAATGAGCGGATATTTGGTCTCTTCGTCTGCGGACATCGCGGGCGGCAAGTTCGCGAATGTGATCGGCGTCGAGATCAAAAAGACCAAGGAATCCGGAGCCGCGAAAATCGGCGGCCTCTTCGGTAAGATCACCGGATCGAGCGACGCGGCCGCCGCAGGGAAAACTTCGGCGGAGATCGTAGTCACGCTCTACGGAAGTGACGGAAAGACCGTGATCGCCTCAACGCCTGCCGCTGCGGAGGTCAAAGGACCGATCGAGGACGCCGTCAAGGCAGCGATCGACCAAGTAATAAGCAGCCTTCTCGCGAAGGCAAAGTAAACGGAGGCAGTATGAAGAAAATCGCGCTCTCGTCGTTGATCTTGCTCATTCTCTCGATCGGCGCTTTCGGCCAACCGCAGCGTCGAGGCGGCCCGCCGATCGTTCGCGGTCCGGCGCCTGCGCCGAAAGTTAAGGTCGTTCCGGTCGATGATCCGCTAAATGATTTTGCGAAGAAAGGCTTGCCGAGAGCATACGTCTTCGGCGGCGATCCTGACGCTGCCCTCGCACGCAAAGCGGCGACGCTCATCCTGAGCGATGACGAGAATTCCCTCTCGGCGCTCATCGGCGCGCTGCAGCTCGCCGGGTTTCATATCATCGACGAGGATCAAAAGATCCTCTTCAAACCTTCGCAGGCGAACGGCACGGCATTCTTCGACTATGAGGTCGCGGGGATGCTGCGTTCGAGCAAAATGGGCTTTGCCTCGAGCCTTGAGAAGTTCGGTACTGTGGTAAAAGGAAATTCTGCGGTACTCAAGAACGTCGATATTGCCGGCAAAATGCTGTCCGACCTAAAGGCGGCGAGGTCGAGCAAAGACCCGCAGAATAGATTCCTCGCCGAACTCATCTTTGCGCTCGGAAATGGAAACGCCGGCATTGCAACGCCGCAAACGAACATAAATATGCTGCAGATGTCGCTGATCGAACGCCGTTACCTCGGCGATCTCGCGGCGGCGTATGAGGAAATGGCGGGCGGCGTCTCGCTTTTCGAGAGAGGCCGCAACCCCGGACTTGACGTCAAATTCGTGAACGCGAGTTTTAACGGACTGCCGTCGATCTTCGTAACGCGAAACGTCGCGGCGGATGATTCGCCGTGCCCTGCCATAGATACTGCCGCGGAGGCTCAAGGGTACAAGAAAAAAGGCGAAAAGATCATCAAGATCTTCGGGTTCGAGCATCCGGGAAAAGCGGCATTAGACGACTATTTTAAGGATGCCGCCAAGGGTGTCGAACTTGCGAATACGATCACTTCATATCTCAAGCTTATTGCTGCGAATCTCTTCATCGAGATCGAAGTTGATGTCCCGAACGCGCCGATCGTACGTACAAAGAGCAACCAATATATCGACCGTGCTGAGGAACGCACGATCACAGCGACATTCAAACGCTACTTTCCCAATTCTGCTCAGATCAACTGCGTCGCGAAGGTCATTAAGATGGCGACGGGTGCAGAACTGGACGTGCCGGAAGAAGGCGTTCTAAAGGACGTTCCCGTGAAATGGGAACCGCTAGACAGAGCTGAGGTGTCGCCATTGTATATGGATGCGGTCGATCGGAAAAATTTAGATCTTTCTAAACAGATGACCGATGACTCAGGCCAAAATAAGGTCAAGGCGACAGGCAAAGAACAGCGGAAAGATCTGCGAAAGATCGGCGTTACGCCCGTGCCGAAGAAAGATCGCTGGCGGGTCGCAGTTGCGACCGAGAAAATGGATGCGAACAAGGACATTCCGAAGATCATTTGGGGTTCGCTCGACATTAAGAGCGGTAGTATCATCGGCTATCTTATCGGCGTTATACCCGACGTTCTCGCAAAAATGGCGCTCAAGACCTATCGGGTCGATATTCCTGTAAAAGATTGGGAACCGTGCAGCGAAGATTGGGGCGGAACTGTTCACTACACCCGCAACCTTCGCAAGACGGAGGTTATCAAATCCGGCCGCACGCCTGGAATGAACTCCGCCGGCGACGGCGTTAAGACCACCGATATTCACGAAGACGTTCTCGTAACGCTGAATCCGCGAACCGCGGAAGAGATCGCTGCCGGCGCCGAGAGGAAGCGGGCGACCTATTACGTTTACGGCTACTACACCACAAAATTCGAGGGCAAACGCGAAAACGATCCGTGCTGCGGGAAGACGGAAGGCAGTTACACAACATCATTCGTTTCGGGCACGGACATCACTTTTGAGAAGCCCGACTATACGTATTCGTTCGGGATGAATTTTTCGGGCGGCGACAGCGACTACCAACTCGGATTCCGGCTCGACAGCGGCCCTATCCCATCGAAGGTGCACGACTACGAACGCGTTGACGAAACGACTTGCAACCTTGAAAAAGGACACGACGATAACTCGGAAAGCACCGTCTGGATAAACGCGAACCTCGCTGACGGACGCTATCCGACGATGTATCTGAATGACGGTGTCGAACTCGTTGGCAGCAAGCAAACGCAAGGCGGGGACGGTTCGACGATCGAATGGGAATGGGAACTTTCGCGTTGTAAACAAGCGCGGCGATAGGCAGCCTTTTCAAGCCTAAAAGGAGATACATATGATGAGATACAGGATCTTGGCGATCGCAACGCTCATATTGGGTACGGCCGTCTTTTCGACTGCCCAAACTTATAATTCGAACTCCGGTGGATGGAATACTGGTTACGGCACGGTGTACGGTTCATTCGGCCTCGCGATGGCGACGCAGAATATCTACAACACGATGCAGATGCAAATGCAGCGTTCGATGATGCGGCAGGCGATGATCAGAAAGTGGGGTAAGGCCGCCGTCGAGAAAGCCGAGCGGAACGCTTCGGGACGATCGACCCAGAGCGCCGCAAGCTCTCCTTCGCGCGCAGCGTCCGGCCCGGTTGTCGAAGCGCCGCGCGTCCCGAAAAATTACGGAAGATTCATAGCCTCGGCGGGCATTGATACGCCGAGCGTATTCGCGAACGCCTTGGGCGAAAATGAACAGGAACGCGAACTCTATAAAAAGATCGTTTCAGAATCGATATCGCTTTTGAATTCCGAGGCCGCGAAAAAGGGCTGGAAAAACGACATCGCCGGTGCAATGACGATCTTTATCCTAACCAACAGCATTCTCTACAACGATACGGAAGATCCCAGCGACGAGTTTGCTCAAGCTCTCTACGACTCTGTCCAAGCGTCGATCGACGAACTTCCGGAATTCGAAAAACTCGCGAACAAGGATAAACAAGGTCTCTACAACACGCTCCTTGCTCTCTCGGGCATACCGCTTACGTTCTATGCCGACGCCAAACAGCGGAACGATCCCGATGCGATCGCAACCGCACGAAAGCTCGCGGGCGAAATGCTGAAGATGGTGTTCAAGACCGAACCCGAAAGGCTGCGTCTGACGGCGAAGGGATTTGCGGGCGGCTATTGAAACAATAAGCGGATCTTCAGTGTGAGCCGAAATTTTGCGTAAATTCGCGTAGTGGTTCGTAGGAAGTTTATTCAAGCAGAAGCAGGAAAAGATGAAACGATCATTTATTGCACTTGGTGTCGCGTTGCTGTTGGCAACCGTTGGATACGGACAGACGGGAACGCTCGCGCAGCCTCCGGCACCGTTTATTTATCAGGGGAAATTGACACTCGCGAACGGAGACCCGGCAAACGGCAACTTCGATATGGTCGTGCAGATCTACAGTGTCGCTTCTGGCGGCACTCCGCTCGCGGAGGTTGACCTGACCGACGTGCCAATGGCGAACGGCGTTTTTTCGATACCTATTAGCTTACCGGGCGATCTCTTTAGCTCGCGTCCGACGACCTTCCTTGACCTTCAGGTGAGTCCCGCAGGAGCGGGTAATTATACGCAGCTCTCGCCGCGTCTTCAGATCGGCTCGACGCCGTATTCGCAAGCGTTGAGCTGCGTAGTATGCGTTAACAGCGACCAGATCGTTTCGGTTGACGGATCGAAGATCACAGGCACCGTCGCTAATGCCTCGAACGCCACGACAGCGACGAGCGCGACATCAGCATATACGGTTACGGGCATCGTCGGGATCGCGAACGGCGGCACGGGAAGCAACGTTAAGAATTTCGTCGATCTCGCGAACACGCAGACCGTCGGCGGTAACAAAACATTCACCGGAGTGCTTAGCGGAAACGGGGCGGGATTAATAAATGTTCCCGGCACGCTAAAATGGAACGTCAGTTCTGCAGGCTCCGTTCAAGCTCAGTCAAACAACGGCTACGTCCTAACGAACGCCGCGGCCTCGACGATCTCGCTGCCCGCAACGCCGGCGGTCGGCGATGTTGTTCGAGTGATAGAGAAAGGGACGGGCGGATTTACGGTCGCAATGAACTCTGGCCAGTCGATCTTGGATTGGGCGACGACGCACCTGGAAACCTCTTGGACACAGCAATACAGCGTCGCTTCATCGGGCAGCACTACTTACTGGACCGGAATTGCATCATCAACTGACGGCGCGAAACTCGCAGCCGTAGAATATCCCGGCATAATTGCGACTTCAACCAACAGTGGTCAGACCTGGACGGCGCAAATGCCTGACGATACCCGCAACTATACCTGCATCGCTTCGTCGAGCGACGGAACAAAACTGATCGCGGGCGTGGAAGGCGGATTCTTATACACCTCGATAGATTCGGGAGCGAATTGGACGGCCAGATTTAGCGACTCGAACCGGACCTGGTATTCAGTTGCCTCATCCGCCGATGGTACCAAGCTGGTCGCCGCCGACAACCACAATATTTATACATCGATAAATTCGGGCGTCAATTGGACGTCCCGAATGAACCCTAATAAGATCTCGCGCGTCGCTTCATCGGCCGACGGAACCAAGTTGATCGCCGCTGTGCAGAACGGACACGTCTATACATCGACAGATTCCGGTGCAGCGTGGATCGACAGGCTGAGTTCAACATTCAATCAATGGCAAGCTGTCGCCTCAAGCTCGGACGGTTCGAAATTGGTTGCGGTCGAAAGTCCCGGAAAAGTTTGGGTATCGTCGAACTCCGGCGCAACTTGGACGGCGAATACGCTCGGACCGTCGGGAACGAATACATCGTGGAGCGGCGTGTCGATGTCTTCGGATGGAACGCGGATCGCGGTTACTGCCGGCGGCGTGGTCGGCGGAGCAGGCGGACTGGTTGTTATTTCGTACGACGGCGGCAATTCGTGGACGCCGACCGGCATCGGCACCGTATGGTCAGCGGTTGCGGTCGCCGGAAACGGAACTCGAATGGCTGCTTCGATATTGGACAACGACTACAACAGACTCTTTTCCGGGCCGATACAAACGATAACTGTTGTCGATACGATCACGGGCATAAAAGATTCCGCCGTTGAACTTGTCTATCTCGGCAGCAACCAATTTGCGATGGTCAGTTCGAGCGGGATGACGATCCCGCCGCATACGTATCGCGGAACGGCCACATCGAGATAAAGGAGACGAAATGTTCAAAGGCCTGTTAACAACACTCTGCATTTCTTTGGCGGTCGCCGCCTCGTCCGATGCACAGTCGCCGCCGGCGGCAACAAACGCGCCTCAGTATGTGATCCAGAAACAAGTGATCGCAAGCGGCGGCGGAACGATGACCTCGGCAACATATACGGTCGAGAGCACGATCTCGCAGCCCACGGCGGGCATTCAGGAATCGACCGAGACCGACACGGCTTATGTAGGATTCTGGATACCGGAAATGCTGTCGCCGACGGCGGCATCCGCGACCGTAAGCGGACGCGTCATCACGCCGACAGGACAAGCCGTCGCGTTTGCCCGCCTTACGCTTACCGATATGACGGGCCACAATGTTACAGCTCTCACGGGGCAGTTCGGCTATTTTCGATTCGAGAACGTTCCGTCTGGACAAGCGTACGTTCTCAGCATCTCGTCAAAACAATATCACTTCGCTCAGCCGGCAATTATGGTCAATGTCGGCGAGGATGTGACGGACGTGGTCTTCACGTCGATCCCATAGTAATTGGCGTCCCTTTTTGGCCTATAACATCACATCTCGTTCGGAGGTTGTCTTATATGAAGAGATCATTAGGTTTGCTGGTTACTCTCCTATTCGTAACATTTGTTTCAGGCCAAACGGCCGCTGATGGCTTTCAGGCGAATGCGAACGCGGGCGTCTATAGGGTCGCAAACTATAAGGGCCAGATCTATCTCGCGGGTCAGCAATTCACACAAATAAACGGCGCCGCAAGGTTCGGCGTCGCGCGTCTGCTGAACGATGGAAGCCTGGACACATCGTACAACCCCAACCCGAACGGCGCTCTTCAGGGAATGGCGACGAACGGCACCAAGCTGATCGTCGTTGGGAGTTTCACCTCGATCGGCGGCGGACCCTCGGGCGGGATAGCGCGTCTTAACTACGACGGAACTAACGACGGAACTTTCACCGCATCAATCTCGTCGGCCGGGCCGATCGCGGTCCAGGCTGACGGTAAGGTTCTCGTCGGCGGACACTTTACAACGGTCGGCGGCCAGCCGCGCAACCGTTTGGCACGATTCAACGCGGATGGGACGCTCGACGCGACGTTCCAACCGAACGTCGATAATGCGGTCTTCGGCATTACGGTCCAGCCGGACGGAAAGATCCTGATCTGCGGACAATTTCAGAACGTGAACGGCGCAGGCAGATGGGCCTTCGCGAGACTCAATGCCGACGGCTCGAACGACAGTTCGTTCGCGGTCAACGCAGGGTTTCCCGGAGCGAATGGTTCCACATACGAATCTGTCGTACAGGCTGACGGGAAGATCGTTGTCGCAGGAGCATTTTCGCGTTTCACCGACGGCAATGTTGTGCGGAGCAATGTTGCGCGGCTAAATGCGAACGGTACCCTTGACGCGTCGTACGCTCCAAGCTTCGACGGCCCGGCTTACGGCCTGCATTTGCAGAGCGACGGCAAGATCCTCGTGGGCGGCGGATTTCAAACGATGAACGGAGTTTCGCATCAACGCATCGCACGCGTTAATCGGGACGGTTCCCGCGACGCATCGTTTACGGCTTCGGCGGACAATATCGTTAATGACATTGCGGTCGCGGACGACGGAACGGTTCTCTTCTGCGGTAGCTTTACGACCGTCAACGGAACGCCGTCGATCAATCGCATCGCGCGCCTTTATCCGGACGGCAGTTTGGACGTTCACTCCGTTTCCATGGTTGCCGGCGGGCTGCTGAAGACGATCGTCTCACTGCCGAACGGGATGGCTATGCTCGGCGGCGGATTTACGTCGGTCGGCGGAGCGTCGCGGCAAGGCATGGCACGCGTCGGCTGGGCGGGCGGCAACGATCCGACCTTCGCAAACCCGCAGTTCACGGGCGGCCAAGTAAATTCGATCGGCGTGCAGCCGAACGGACAGTTTATCGTCGGCGGCGAATTCACGGGCGCCGGCGGAACCGCACGCCCTTACTTAGCGAGATTGAATTCGAATGGAACGCTCGACGGAATTTTCGCGCCGACATTCAATTCAGGAGGCTGGATCGGCGCCGTTGCTCTACAACAGGACGGAAAGATCTTGATCGCCGGGAACTTTACGACCGTCAACGGAACAACGCGAACACGTCTTGCGAGATTGAACGCGTCAGGTTCGCTCGACACCTCGTTTGGCGATCCGAATATCGATTTTTACGTGTCTTGTATCGCCGTCCAGGCGGACGGCAAGGTCTTGGTCGGCGGCGCGTTCGAGAACGCGGGCGGGTCGGCAAGGACCGGCGTTGCGCGCTTCAATGCGAACGGCACGCTCGATACCGCATTCAATCCCGTATTGAACGGCGTCGTTCACGAACTCCTAGATATTAAGATCGATCAGAACGGCAAGATCGTTATCGCGGGAGCATTCACAGGTGTGAATGGCGTGTCGATGACGAATATTGCGCGTCTGAATAGCGACGGAACACGCGATTCCGGATTTGTCAATCCGAATCTCGACGGCGCTGTTTACAACGTCGCGACCACCGCATTCGGAGCGATGTATATCGGCGGCGGATTCGACAACGCCGGCGGTGCTCCGCACGCTAAATTAGCGATGCTGGCCGGTGACGGTACCGTAATGCCGTCTTTTCAAAATACGACGGCAAATGAACGCGTTTTCGCTATTGCGATAAGAGAGGACGCGAAGGTGCTGATCGGCGGCTTTTTCACGTCTGTGAGCGGCACGGCACGAGGCCAATTCGCCGCGGTCCGAACTACGCAGCCGTCTATCTACGAATTGACGATAACGCCGACTCAGATCAGTTGGTACCGCTGGTGGTACGCCGCGCAGGCAACGCGCGTCGTGTTCGAACACTCGACCGACGGCGTCAACTACACGCCGCTCGGTTCTGCGACAAGAAGTTCGGCCGTTTGGAGCCTGAGCATTCCCGGTGCGCTCAATACCGGATTTGTTCGAGCTAGGGCCTATTACGGCGACTTTTCGGAGCGAGGCTCGTTCCACGAGGTCGTAAAGACCGTTTACAAGGCGGTCAACCGCTCGGCTCCGTTCGATTTTGACGGCGACGGCAAGACGGACCTTTCGATCTTTCGCCCCGGACCGGGCGAGTGGTGGTATCAGCGTTCGAGCGACGGCGTCGTTCCGGCGTTCCAATTCGGCTCGGCAACAGACAAGCTCGTACCGCGAGATTTCACCGGCGACGGCAAAACGGACGTTGCATTCTGGCGGCCTTCGGACGGTTATTGGTACGTGCTCCGCAGCGAGGACGGCAGCTTCTTCGGCTTCCCGTTCGGCGCGAACGGCGACATCCCCGCACCAGCCGACTACGACGGCGACGGAAAGGCGGACGCAGCGGTATTTCGTCCGGCAACCGCGACGTGGTACATAAAGCGTTCGAGCGACGGCGGAACGACGATCGCGGGATTCGGAGCAAATGGCGACAAGCCTGTCGTTGCGGATTACGACGGCGACAACAAGGCCGACCTAGCGATCTGGCGTCCGTCGGTCGGCGAATGGTGGATCCAACGCAGCAGCAACGGCTCGACCTTCGCGGTGCAATTCGGCCTCACGACCGACAAACCCGAACCCGGCGACTATACGGGCGACGGCAAGGCAGATGTCGCGTTCTGGCGGCCTTCGACCGGATTCTGGTACGTGCTTAGGAGCGAGGATCTCTCGTTCTTCGGCTTCCAGTTCGGTGCCAATGGCGACGTTCCGGTCGCGGGTGATTACGACGGCGACGGTAAATTCGACGCCGCGGTCTTCAGGCCTTCGGCAGCGACATGGTTCGTCAACCGCTCGACCGCAGGGTCGTACATCCAACAGTTCGGCGCCGGTTCGGACACGCCGATCCCGAGCGTGTTCGTGCCTTAGAAAGGCGCCCAAAATTCTGAGACGCATAGACGTCCTCCTTGGCGGTTCGCATGGCGAACCGCCATTTTTTTTTTGTATTGCCTGCAGACCTTGCTTTTTTTCACGGTTTTCTTATAATATTGACTTTGTCGTAAGGATTCGTCTGCGAGGCGTATCTGAATCTATACACGGGAGAATTTATTAACTAATGTCAGCAGTTGCAGCACCAAGCGTCGAGTTGAACGTAACCGCGAATGCGGCCGAAGAGATCAAGAAATTTATCACGGCTGAGGAAGATCTGCCGGACACCGCCGGACTTCGCGTACGGGTCGTCCCGGGCGGATGCTCCGGCTTTCAGTACAGCCTGAACGTCGAGGAAGAATCGCGATCCGGCGATCTGCTCGTTGACGCACACGGCATCAACTTCTTTGTCGATATGTTCTCAGCTCAGTACCTGAACGGCATCACGATCGACTATACGACGAATATGATGGGTTCGGGCTTTACGTTCGAGAATCCGAATGCGTCGGGCGGCTGCGGCTGCGGCACATCCTTCTCGGCCTAAACGCAGCAGAACACAGTTATTTCAATTAGAAGCTGTCCGCAATGGGCAGCTTTTTTTGTGCGCCGTCGAGTCTCGAACTTCGCGGCCTCTGCGGGAAACTCTTCGGCCGTCCTAGCTCTGCGGGAACCTCGTTCGCCTTCGCTTGAGTGGGACTCTCATAATGCTTCCCGCAGAGACGCGAGAAACGCAGAGGAGAAAACAACAGGTTTTTATAAGTAACTTCTACGACGAAAGCTCATGGCAAGGTTAAGACCCGATCCTTTGCCGGTGATTCTTACTCTCTTTCCGGCTCTGCGACTCTGCGGGAAACCAGCGCAAGTGACGCGGAGAAGAAGAGTCACAAATATCTTCTTTTTGTTGGAAATGACGGCGGATTCGACCTTTCTTTTCACATCCGAGACAACTGAAGGTTGGGCAAGAGGCGCTGGCGGCGAGTAGGGTTGACGGCGGGCGTCTCGCCGGCATCTGTGCAAAAACGTGTTTTTCGGGCTTGCCAACCGCCTTTTCGATACGCAATAATACTTACTGCGGTCGATATTTCGGCTTTCCACAATGTTTTAGAGCGGCCGCGAAATAACAGAAAGTCTTGGGAAAAGGCACCGCATTGGCGGTTTCCTATTAATAGGCAAGTTAGTTCGTGCCTTCCCCGTTTCCCGCGATCTTCCTGGTGATAAACAAAAATCGAGAGGAAAAACCGTAGATGAATTTTAAGAAGTTATTCTTGCTATCGGTATGCGCGGCGGTTGCCGTAGGCATTTCGACAGCATCGACCGCAGCACAAGGCAGAGACCGCGTTGTCAAACCGACATCGAGTCAACCGACGAACCTTCCGCCCTATGGCCCTTCTGCAGCACCTGTCCAAAGAACGACTTCTTCGCGTCCGACCCTCTCAAGCCCGATAATTCTCGTAAAACCGCAGCCCGCAGCTCCTCTCGTAAAGAAGACAGCGTCTTCGCGTGCAGTAAATAACTACACGTCCGCACTTACGGCCGGCCGCACCGCGTACAGCGCAAGCGTCAGCGATATGATCTATCAGGGCGTTATGTCCCGTTGGGGCATTCCATATCGATACGGTTCGACGGGCCCGAACACATATGATTGCTCTGGGTTCGTATGGAGCGTATTCAATGATGCGGGAATCAACTTCACGCGTGTAAGCGCACGTTCGCTGTGGTCGCAATCGGAACCGGTATATGGCGACGACCGCTTTAAGTTCGGAACGCTCGTGTTCCTGAACGGACTTGGCCATATGGGCATTGTCGCGGACGAGAACGGATTCTTCCACGCTTCGTCGAGCAAGGGCATTACTTATTCGCCGTTCAAAGGCTATTGGGAGAACCGCATCGTCGGATTCCGCCGTCTGCCTGTCGAGGCAACCTCCGCTGCGGACATTCATTAAGTTCTCAAGAAACTCAAAGTTCAGCAAAAAGCCTGCCGCACGAACGTGCCGCAGGCTTTTAAGTTTTGTTCCCTCGAACTAGCCGATGAATCCCGGCCGGATCGACGGATCTTTTACCTCGTAGATCGCCGCGATCTTTTCGATCGACACATACGCAACGCGTTCGTCCTCATCGCGTAAGAACACGACGCCATTCTCAACATTCACGATGTCGCCGCGGAAATTAACATTCGTCTGGCACGCAACATCGACTTTTTTCCCCATCAATTGCTTGAGTAATTCTTCCATTTTCAACTTGTATAAAAGCTCCTAAATTCCCTTCGTCGAAGCCGCACGTCCGGCCGACACCCAACGGCTTGTGTGCCGAGTTTCGTTCGCGGCGGCGGCGGCCGCATTTCTCTTTTGCAAGAATAAGGCTGCGGCGATGATCGCGGCGTCTTGCGTTTCGCGGTCAGGCTCGGCGGCCTTTCGCCGTTCCATAAAGCCGTTTATAAATCCTGTATCGAGGTCGCCGCGAATGAACACTTCGTCGTTCATTACCTCTCGAAAGAAAGGCAGCGTTGTCTTGATGCCGTCAACCTGATATTCGAGCAACGCACGACGCATACGATCGATCGCCTCGGCACGGTCGCGTCCGTAAACTGCGAATTTCGAGATCATCGGATCATAGTAGATCGAAACCTCCGCACCCTCGTAGATGCCGCCGTCATCGCGAACGCCCGGCCCTTGAGGCAGCCGAAGCCGCGTGATCTTCCCCGGCGAAGGCAGAAAGCCGGCGTCGGCGTCTTCGGCATAAACTCGACATTCGATCGCATGGCCGCGAAGGACAACGTCGTCCTGCGTGAACGAAAGTTCGCGTCCGGCGGCGACGTAGATCTGCTCGCGAACGAGGTCGATGCCGGTTACGAGTTCCGTTACAGGATGCTCGACCTGCAGGCGCGTATTCATTTCGAGAAAGTAGAATGAGCGATCTAGGTCCGAGACAAGAAACTCGACCGTTCCCGCACCTTCATAATTAACGGCCTTCGCGACCTTTACGGCGCATTCGCCCATCGCCTGCCGAAGCTCTGCAGAATCTATCGGAGACGGCGCCTCTTCGATCACCTTTTGGTGCCGGCGCTGGATGGAACATTCGCGTTCGCCGAGATGCACGTGATGCCCGTGCGAATCCGAAAAAACTTGGATCTCGATATGCCGAGGACGAACGATCGCTTTCTCGATATATACGGAGTCGTCGCCGAAGCTCGCGGCAGCCTCGCCCTGTGCGGTCTCAAGAGCAGAGCGCAGGCCGCTCTCTTCCGTAACAAGCCGCATTCCTTTTCCGCCGCCGCCGGCAGATGCCTTGAGCATAACGGGATAGCCGAACGACGCGGCAGTCTCGAGCGCGTCTTCGTAGGATGTGAGCGGCTCGGTCGTACCCGGCACGACCGGAACGCCTGCCTCGATCGCGATCTTTCGAGCGGAGATCTTGCCGCCCATTCCTTCCATCGCCTCAGGCGGCGGGCCGATGAATTTAATACCTAAAGCCGACACCTCGCGGACAAATCCCGCGTTCTCTGAAAGAAAGCCGTAACCCGGATGTATCGCGTCGGCTCCGCTCTGCTTGGCGACGGCAAGGATCTTGTCGTGACGAAGGTAGCTCTCGGACGAGGGCGGCGGCCCGATGTGGAACGCTTCGTCCGCCATGCGAACGTGCAAGGCCGCTTTATCCGCATCGGAATAAACGGCGACCGTTTTGATACCGAGTTCGCGGCACGCGCGGATCACGCGGCACGCGATCTCTCCCCGATTTGCGACCAGAATTTTCTTGAACATCATTCGATTATCGAGTTGACCTGATTCTTCGGATCATAACGGATCGCGACGCTCGATCCCGGCGCGTAAGAAATGCCCGCTCTTGCTTGAGCTTCGGTCAAAACTTCTGCGGATTCGAACTCGACGCCGTTCAGCGTGTAATGATAAACGGCCACGATCTCGGAATCTTCGCCCTTTTTGAGTTCGAGGATCACGCCGTCCGTTATGCGTCCTGTTGCGAGCAGGCGTTCGCGGCGGGAATCCACCGGCTTTTGGGCCTTAAAAAGTTTGTCAAAAATGCCCATCGGTAGCTTCTCTTGTCTAATCGACCACGAGCGGCGGTTTGCCCCAGCGCGCACGCAAGGTATTCGCCGCCGCAAGAACCTTTGGACGCTTTATAATCCTCGCCTCAAGCGGACGCTTTCCCGGCACGTCCAGCATTATAAGCCCAAGCAGGATCGTCAGAACGCCCTGCCCCGGAACGCCCGGAAGCGAGAGCAGAATTCCCAAGAAGATCAGGAAGACGCCAAGGATATTCTTAAGTATCACCGCGCCCCAGCGAACGAGCCAAGGGCTGTCCGGCAGAAAATCACGCTCGTAGTGCGAGCTGAAGTAATGCGCCGGGATCTTTACCAGCACGAAGGCGATCGCGCCGAGACTGAACGAGAACGTAACGACGAACAGGATGACGCTGATCGCGATACTTTCCCACGTCAGAGCGTGCCATTTGTCAGAGAGCCAATCGAGCATTTATGTTTCCAGCCGTCGAAATTCCTTCCAAACAAAATACATTCTATGCACGAGCGTCCAAACAGATCCGACCGCAAGGACCCAAAGCACCGGCGGCATACGATTGGCGAAAAAGCTCGCCGAATTCCAATCCCACGTCGAAAGAGCGCCGATCGCGAGCAGCACGACGCGCTCCGGTCGCTGCAGGAAGCCGACGTTCGCCTTTACGCCCAAGCCTTCGCTGCGTGCCGTCGTGTAGCTCACCATTACGGACGCCATCATTCCAACGCCCGCAAGAAATACGTTGAGCAGCGAGTGCTGCGGCGAATTTCCCGCGTAGAACATTATGATGCCCATAAAGGCGGCCATGTCCGAAAGGCGGTCAAGCGACGAATCAAGGAACGACCCGAATTTCGTAACGCGGCCGGAATTGCGCGCGACATTCCCGTCGAGCATATCGAAGAGATTCGCAACGATGAGAACGACGCCGGCCCAAAAGAATTGGCCAAGCCCGAAAAGCACGCCGCAGCCGATATTGATCGTTACGCCGAGCGTCGTCAGATAATTCGGGTTGATGCCGCTCGCAGAAAGAGCGCGAACCATCGCGCCGATGATCCGTTTTGCTCCGCGGCCTATGCTTGAACCGAGCATCTATGTACGACCCTCTTTTCGTCTTGCCGCCTTGCGCGGCGGATTACTTTGCATCGTGGATCGTCGTGAGCCGGCTGATCTCAAAATTTCTCCAGCCGTTCGGTGTCTTGACCTTTACTTCGTCGCCTTCTTCGCGGCCCATCAACGCCTGGCCGATCGGCGAGACGGTCGAGATAAGGCCTTTGTCCGGGTCGCTTTCCTCGCTGGTTACGAGCTTGTAGCAGACCTTCTCTTCCTTGTCGAGATCAAAGAGCACGACCTCCGAACCGTATGCGATGCGATCCTGCGGGATCTTCGAGAGATCGATGGTATCAACCTCGCTCATACGCTGCTGGATCTGGCCGATGCGGGCCTGCACGATCGACTGCCGTTCCATCGCAGCCTTATACTCCGCGTTCTCGCGAAGATCGCCGAATTCGCGTGCCTTCTGGATCTCCTTCGGGAGTTTGAAATGAAGTTCCTGCTCAAGTTCATCGAGCTCGGCTTGAAGTTTTTTCTTTATCTCTTCCATCTTTTAATTTTAGTGCGCTCCCTCGGCAATGATCCTTTCGCTAAGCACAGCTTCGTGCGGCGCCGCGAAAGATATTCCAACATCACGCGCCGTCCGCACAAGCTGGCCGTCGATCGGTACGGTCTTGATATTTGAAACGGCTTCGTCAAGCGGGACGGTGATGACGGTTCCCGCCTGAAGCGCGACCATCTTGCCGGTCTCGCCGTTGGCAAGAGCGCGCGCCGCGCACGCTCCGAAATTCGTCCCCAACATTCGGTCAAATGCGTTCGGGCTGCCGCCTCGCTGCAAGTGTCCTAGAACGACGCAGCGTGATTCCTTATCCATCATTTCCTCGACTCGGCGGCGGACGATCTCGCCGATGCCGCCGAGCCGAAGTTCGGCACGATCAGAGTACGTTTCGCTGGTTCCGACCTCAAGCGCGCCTTCGGCGACGATGATATTCGTAAAACGCGAGCCTGCGGCTTCCCTTTCGAGAACCTTTCGGCGTATCGCCTCGAAGGAAAAAGGAATCTCCGGGATCAGGATAATGTCGGCGCTTCCCGCGAGCCCGGCGTGAAGGGCGATCCAGCCCGTATTGCGTCCCATTACTTCCAGGATCATTACGCGATCGTGCGAAGCGGCCGTCGTATGCAGGCGGTCGAGAGCCTCGGTCGCGATGTCGATCGCGGTCATAAAACCGAACGTGAATTCCGTCGCGGCAAGATCGTTGTCGATCGTTTTCGGGACGCCGATCACCGGAAAGCCGCGTTTGTGGAACTGTTCGGCGATCGCAAGCGTGCCTTCGCCGCCGATCGCGACGAGGGCTTCGATGCCGAGAATATCGAGATTCGCAAGAGCCTCCGAAACCGGCAATTCCGTAAATACAGGCTTCCCGTCCACCATCTTGACGAAACTGCCGCGGTTTCTGGTTCCGAGGATCGTTCCGCCTTGAGAAAGCAGGCCGCTCACGTTCATTGGCGAAAGCTTTCGCGTGTGTGTTTCGCCTAAGATCCCTTCAAAACTGTCCTCAATACCGATACATTGCATCCCGAACTTGCCCGTGGCCGTTCGAACGACGGCACGAATCGCCGCGTTCAGGCCGGGTGCGTCGCCGCCGCCCGTAAGGATGCCGATCTGTTTATACATAAAAAATCAAAAGCCCGTGAAGTAAAACTCTATTTTACTCCACGAACCCGTCGGTTAAAAATTGCGTTTATCTTTGCCCGAACAGCCCGGCCGAAGCCACAAGTTTGCTTGCCTCCGGCATTGATTCGATAGCCTTAGCAACTTGCGGGTCATTTTCCATCAAGACCTGAAAACCGGCCTCGGAAGAATAGTTCGCGGTCGCGAGTTCTTCGCGTATCCGCGAACGGGCATAAGTTGCAACTTCATCCATCGCCGCGGTCGAAAGGCGGCTTTCCTTGTCGGCAAGCGAGAACTTCACGAAGGCGTCAAACAGCTTGTCGGAAACCGCAAAATCGCCGGGACGAACAACATTCACAACGCTCTGCTTGTCGTTCTTAAATGTCTCAAAGCCCGGGATCTTGCCGGCAACAAGCTGACGCACGAAGAAGAATGCCTCTTCGTTGACCTTCGCCTTCTTTTGCGGATCTTTTATCGAATCGACGCGAACGTCCGGTTCGATACCGCGTCCGCCGTAAAGGATACGGCCATTCGCCGTCTTTACCGGCACGCCTTCGGGTTTCGGAACAGAATGTCCGTCGCTGTCCTCTGCGTCGGCAAGATGCGTGTAATAGTCGTAGATCGAGCCGCTCGAATAGTCTCTCTGCAGCGATCTGCCGAACGGCGTGTAATAACGCGCGGTCGTAAGCGTCAACCCCGTGCCGTATGGCAGGCGAAAGATCCGCTGGACAAGGCCTTTGCCGAAACTGTCGCTGCCGACGATAACACCTCGGTCATAATCCTGTATCGCTCCCGCGACGATCTCAGACGCCGAAGCCGAACCGCCGTTTATCATCACGACGAGCGGCATTGTCTCAACGTCGCCGCCGATCGCCGGAAGATCACGATTCTGCCCGAAACGCCCCGTCTTTACGGAAACGATCGTCTGACCGCCGGGAATGAATTTGCTCGAAACCTCGACCGCCTGCTCGAGGATACCGCCGGGATTATTGCGAAGATCAAGAATTAGACTCTTCATTCCCTGCTTCTTGAGGTCGTTGATCGCTTCGGTCAATTCGTCGGCAGTGGTCTGCTGGAAGCCGCCCGTCAACGCAACGTATCCCGTTCCGTTCGGAAGCATAAAGTAATTCCGTATCGACGGAAGCGGAACGCCGCCGCGGACGATCTCGAACGGCACAGGATCTTTGACGCCGACACGCTCGACCGTCAATTTAACAGGCGTGCCGCGTTCGCCGCGGACATTTTTCGAAACCTCGGACGCGGTCCATTCGGTCGCATCCTTGCCCTCGACGGTCATAAACTTATCGCCGTACCGCAAGCCCGCTTTCTCGGCCGGCGTGCCGGGCACGACCGACTGCACATATACGCCGTCGCGATGCTGAAAGATCGAAACGCCGATGCCGTAAAATTGCGATGATTGTTCTTCGTCGAGCTTCTTGAGTTCGCGGCGATTGAAGAACGAAGAGTGCGGATCGAGCGTCCAGAGCATCCCCTGGATCGAACCTTCGGTAAGGTCTTCGAGAGCCGTCTTTCCGGCGTAGTTGTCGATGACGATCTTGTCAGCTTCGCGAAGCTGCTTGGTTATCATCTCGTTCGTAACGCCGCCCGGCTCTGCGGCCGCGTCCGACCGATGGCCGAAGACACCGCCGACGACGGCTCCGACGACGATGACAACTATCGCGATTATTGGAAAATTCTTAAGCATCCTTGAAGTCGCGCTCGAACGCAAAATAACATTGAATTATAACATACGAAGCGGGAGCGAAGTTCGTTGCCAAGAAAGCGTCGATTTACTTGTCCGAGCGAAACGCGTAACATTACTTTTTCTCCGATGTCGAAAGAGCTATCCATTGTCGTGCCCGCCTTTAACGAAACCGAGCGCATCGCGCCGAGCTTAGCGAAAATACTCGATTATATTCGCGAACGGAATATCGACGCCGAGCTGATCGTCGTCGATGACGGTTCGAGCGATGATACTGCCGACGTTGCACGTTCGGTTGCGTCCGGATATGGCGATATCGAGACGAACGTGATTCGAAATGAGCAGAATCGCGGCAAAGGCCACGCGGTCAAAACCGGGCTTCTCGCTGCGAAAGCCGAGATCGCTCTCTTTAGCGACGCAGACCTCTCGACGCCGATCGAAGAGGCTGAAAAGCTCACCGCCCCGATCGTGAGCGGCGAAATGGACGTTACTTTCGGTTCCCGTGCGCTAGATCGAAGCCTTATCGGGACGCATCAACCGTGGCGGCGGGAACAAGGCGGCAAGGTGATGAACTTCGTTATTCGAAAGATGTCCGGGCTTGACTTTGCCGACACACAGTGCGGCTTTAAAGCCTTTAATATGAAGAAGTTCCGGCCTCTGCTCGAAGTAATGACGGTAGATCGTTTCGGGTTCGACGTAGAATTCCTTTTCGTCGCAAAATACCACGGATTGCGGCTCGCGGAGATACCTGTCCGGTGGAATGACGTAGAGGGTTCGAAGGTCAGCGTCCTTCGCGACACACGCCGAATGTTCTCCGAACTTGCACTCGTACGCCGGAACGCCAAGAATGGTCTATACGATCTAAAATGACCGCACGCTTAAATGTAAATATCGATCACGTCGCGACCGTACGCGAAGCTCGCAAGACGATTGAGCCAAGTGTCGCTGCAGCCGCCCTCCTTTGTGAAAAAGCCGGCGCGGACGGCATCACTGTCCATCTTCGCAGCGACCGGCGACACATACAGGACGCCGATCTCGAAGTACTTCGCGGAGTCGTTACGACGTACCTGAACGTCGAGATGGCGGCGACAGACGAGATGGTCGAGATCGCAAAAAGAACGCGTCCGGACGCCGTCTCCCTTGTCCCGGAAAGCCCGACCGAGATCACGACCGAAGGCGGGCTAGACGTCATCGGAAACTTTGAGACCGTCGCGAAGGCCGCCAAAGAACTCTCGGCTGCGGGTATTTTCGTAAGCATTTTTATCGACCCGATCGAAGACCAGATCACGGCGGCAAAGAAGGCGGGAGCCGGCCAGATCGAGCTTTGCACGGCAGAATATGCCGAGTTGACGCTCGGGGCGCGTGCGGCTCATAGCGAAGGCCGCAAGAGGGCCGCCGCCGAGGTCGAAAGGCTGCGAAATGCCGCGATACACGCTCAAAACAAGGGTTTGATAGTCGCCGCGGGGCACGGCCTTACGACACGGAATGTCGCTCCGCTCGCCGCGATGCCTGAGATCGCGGAATTCAATATCGGGCACAATATCATCTCGCGTGCAATATTTTGCGGGCTTGAAGAAGCCGTCCGCGAGATGCTTGCGGCCATCGGCAAGTAGTTTCTTTTATGTCCGAACTCTCGCAAAAAAACAGTGGGCGCGATCTTGCCGCCATTTTCGCGGCTCTCGAGAAGATGAACCACCGTCTCGACAAACTTGAAGGCAAAGCGGCGAATCCTGCTCCGGCGGTCGCGAACACGCCGCATCCGAGCACGGACAAATTCTCCGTCGCCGAGGCGATCGCCGACAGCATCTTCGCGACGATGAAGGAAAAGGCCTGCCAGTTCGAACCTGACAAGCCTTGCGATCACTGCTCAATGTGTAATTCGAGAGGTTTTTAACGGCTACTGTGCGGGCTGCGGTTTATTCTGCTGCCGCATAGAATTCGCATCGCCGACGCTCGGAACCGACTTCGCGCTCTCGTCGGCCTTGAAGAATGGTTCTTCCTTAAAGCCCAACAATCCCGCGGTCAAAACGGCAGGAAATGAGTTTCGTGCCGTGTTGTAATCCGTTACGGACTTGTTGTAATCCTGACGTGTGGTCGCAATTCGGTTCTCTGTCCCCGCAAGCTCGTCCTGCACCTTCATAAAGGCTTCGCTCGAACGCAATTGCGGATACTGCTCGGAAAGGCTCAGAAGGCGGCCTACCGTGCCTCCAAAGCTATTTGCCGCGTCAATCACCGCCTGTTTCTGCTCAGGCGTAGATTCGCCGCCTGCAGGAGCCGCACTCGTTGCGTTCAAGAGCCGTGACCGCGCGGCAGATATCTCGCCAAAGACTTCCTGCTCATTGACGCCGACCATCTTCGCGGTTTCGATCATATTGGGGATCAGATCGGCCCTGCGTTGAAGAGCGGCCTCGATGTCTGCCCATTTTCCGCGGACGCCCTGCTGTTTCGCCGTCAGCTCGTTGTAGCTGCAGCCCGAGAGCAGAAAGCCCGATACCAAGATCACGATCAATAAAAATACTCGCTTCATAACTTAATTTCTCCCTAAAGAACTAGTCTTTCTTCGATCTATCGACCGCATCAATTACCTTCTCGATCTCGATAAGGTATTCCCCAAAAAGGGCGTTTGCCGCCCCTTCATCCAATTCGAACGCAAAGTTATCTTTGCGAATATTAAAGATCTTTTCAAACGGCGTACCGTCAATTCCGATCGTTTGAGCCGTCATTGCGACGACCTCGCGTTTGGTTACCGGCGGTTCGATGCCGTAAACCTTCAGAACGGCTCGAAAAAGAGCCGCGAAGCTCGAAAGGCTGTCCGCCATCAGCGCCGTCAGCTTCTCAACGGACGAAGACGCGGGAATGTACTGCCTACGCAGCTGCAGCAGTTTGCTCCGCAGCTCGAATTCAGCCTGGAGCCGCAGAAATTTCTCCGAAATTTCGATCTCGCCCAAAAGATCCGGCCCGAAGAGCACTCGCCTCGCCTGCCGCATCTGATCGAACTCTATCGGGAACACGTCAGCTCCATTCTTAAGTTCCGAGACCGTGAAATATACCGGTATCGGGTTGCCGAGCTTTGCCCATTCGCGGACGCAAGCGTGAGCTTTGCGCAGGTCTTCAGGCCCGATCGTAGTGAGAGCTACGAGAATGTTGTAATCGGACTTTCTCGGCACAAAATCACCCGCGGCCGCCGAACCGTAAAGAATGACGGAGACTAAATTGCTCCCGTGGCTCGCTCTAAGATCGTCAACGAATGCGTCAAAATGATGGTTCATATTCTTTACCAGTCGCCGCCGGCGCCGCCTCCGCCAAAATCACCGCCGCCGCCAAATCCACCCCAGCCGCCGTCCGAGCCGCCGCTTCCGCCCCAATCACTGCCGCCGGATGAACCTGAGTTTATTATGTTGCCTATTATTCCGCCGATAACCCACGGCACCACGCTGTCGCCCAGACCGCCGCCGCCACCGCCGCCTCGACCACCTTTATTGCCAAAGTACAAGGCGATGAGAAATATCAATCCGAGTATCGCCCCGCCGCAACAAAGGAACCAGGAAACACCGGCAGACTTCGGCGTCGTGTCGTAAGGCGCGTCTGAAACCGGCCCCGACGTGTTGCCTTTATCGCGGATCCTCGCAATATAGGCGTCTATCGTGTCGCTGATTCCCTTTGAATAATTCCCTTTCTTGAATTCCGGAACGAGATATTGCCGCTGAAGGCTGCCGACAAGCCCGTCGGGCAGTTCGTCCTCAAGATCGCGGCTGATCTGGGTGAAATACTTGCGGTCGTCGATCGCAACAAAGAGGAGCGCACTCGGATTATCGTCTTCCTGCGACCCGATCTTCCAAGTACGCGCCAGATCTCGCGAAAAATCGAAGATGTCACGGCCGCCTGTCGTCCTTACGACCGCAACGGCGATCTCGACCTGCGGATTCGTCGAATTCTTTAGATCGGTAAGCTTCTTTTCGAGGGCGGCCTTTGATGCGGGATCGAAGACGCCCGCGTAATCATTTACAAAACCTGTCGGCTTCAATGCCGTCGGATCCGACGTATCAGCCGAAGTTTGGGCAACGCCGACGACTGCGAGAGCGCAAAATACGAGAACGGCCGCGAATATTACCCGCAGCACGGAAAGACCTCCAAATTGTGGAGCAAAACGCATTCCCATCATCGTCTCATAATACGACCTTCAGCGACGAACTGTTCCGTACTTAGTCGCGTTTGCGTGCTTCGACAACGGTCGCACGGAAGACCTGCTTTGCGAGCCGCACGAGAGGAAGCGAATTCGCGAATGCCATTAATTCTTCCTCGCTTGGGTCGGCGCTCAATGCAGGGATCGCTTGCGACGCTTCGGCTTCGATATCTTGCGGGATCATATGCGAAAGATCGACGGCAGTCCGCGCGGCTGTTCCGCCGCCGGCTGAGTGCGACCTCGATCCGTTCGAAGTATCTCTTGCGCGTGTCGAAAGGCCTTCTGCAAGCTCGACGCCCGATGCGACCGGCAAAAGGTCATCGCCCTCACGCCGCAGAGCGTCATCGTAGGCATCGTCGAGCTTTACGTCGTCAAAATGCACTAGCAGATCCGCGGGAATCGACGACAGGGTGAGGTTTCCGCCATTCGTCCTCGGAACGACAGGCACACCGATATCCTTCAACGGAATGTAAACTTCCTCGTCCGCAAATCCGATATCGTCGGACGGCGGTTCAACAACGAAATCATCGTCATTGTCAGCGACAGCAGCTTCAAACGAAGGTTCAGGCGCAGGGGTTATCGGGCTTGGTAACGGCTCGATCGGAACGACGGCTTTCTGAGCGGATGCTTCCTTCGGAACGATCGCGTTCTCAGATTTTAGAGTTTTTTTTTCCTCGCCGGCGGATGCGACAGCGGCGTTCGGCGCCGGCGAGCCAAGCTTTTTGAGGATATCCTCGATCGGCGCGAGTTTCTTCATCTCGACGAGTTTCACAAGGCCGACTTCAAGAACGTACCGCGGTTGCGCCGCCTCGCGAAGGCTTGATTCGGTCTCGCAAAGCGAATGAAAGAACCGCAATAGATCGCTCTCGGCAAAAGGCGCGGCAAGCTCAGTCAGTTTTTCCGGAGGAAAAGCCGCGGAATCAACGAGCCGTTCGGTCGATGTTCCGGCAACTTTCTGCACCATCAGATCGCGGAAAAGGCCCAGCAGGTCGCTCGCAAAATTTCGAAGCTCGTGGCCGCGTGAAACGAGATCATCAACCGTTTCGAGTATCGTTTTGGCGTCGGAATTCGCGACCGACACGACGATCTTTTCAAGCACGTCGGCACCGGCTGAACCTAGTGCCTTCGCAACGGATGCGGCGTCGATCTTTTCGCCCGAGAAGCTGATCACTTGGTCGAAATTGCTCTGCGCATCGCGCATCGATCCCATTCCCGAACGCGCGATCTCGCGAAGGGCTTCGTCTGAAACGTCGATACCGTCCTTTTCGGCGATGAGTTTCAATCGGTCGTAGATCTTGGCGTTTGCGATGGTTCGGAACTGAAACTCCTGGCAGCGTGACGTGATCGTGATCGGAACCTTATGCAGTTCGGTCGTCGCCATTATAAAAACGACGTTCGGCGGCGGTTCTTCGAGAGATTTTAGAAGAGCGTTGAACGCGGGCTTCGAAAGCTGATGGACTTCGTCGATGATAAAGACCTTATAGCGGTCGCGTGCGGGGTTGATATTCAACCCGTCGATGATTGTCTCGCGGACGTTATCGATGCCCGTGTGCGATGCGGCGTCGATCTCAAGCACGTCGAGCGAACGGCTCTCCGCGATCTCTATGCAGGACGGGCACGCGTCCTCGTCGTCGATCCGGCAAGGCGTCGTCGTCTTGCCTTCATATCTGTGACAATTAAGTGCCTTTGCGAGAAGACGCGCCGTCGTCGTCTTACCAACGCCTCTCGCCCCCGAGAAAAGGTAAGCATGGTGCAGACGGTCATGCTCGATCGCGTTGCGCAGGCTGTGCGTAACGACCTCTTGGCCCGTAACTTCGTCAAAGCTCTGCGGCCGCCATTTTCGAGCGATTACCTGATAAGACATTGAGAGTTAGATTGTAATTCGTTTCCCTTTCGGGGCGCAATCGCGAGAATAGAGAACACTCGCTTCGCGCAAAAAAACAGCCCGTTCGAGACTTGCTGAACGGGCCTTTTTGGAAATATGACTAACAAAATGAAAACCTAAATGGCTTCAGACATGACCGCAACACAAGCTGAAATCGCTACCGTTGCTCCGTTCCCGGTCTAGCGGGGTTCACAACTCAAACCTTGTGCGGAGCCTGAAGCCAAGAATAAGGATAAAGGATGAAGGAAAAAGGATAAAGTCGGGAGATGCGAAATATCAGCGTTTTCGTGCTTTCACTTTCTTAACGATCGTGATGAAGATTGCCTTGAGCTCGCCGGTTTCGATGCGAAGCGGTTCAAGTTGAGCCGAGCTGAAGAAACTCATTTCCTCGATCAGCTCGAGCCAATATTCAGTTTCCTCAAGTTCTTGCAGAGAGCCTTCTAATTTGCTCACTAGATCGGCATCGGATTTTGCGTACTGAGATTCGCGGTACTGCGCCCCGACGGATGTTCCGCTTCGCAAGATCTGTTTTCCTAGAATCTGGGCGACGGTCGATCGCGGAAGCCCTGTGTACAGCTTGATAACCCGCACCGCAAATTCCTTCGTCCTTTGTTTGAGGTCTCTATTCATTGAATAAAACAAAAAAAGGACAAGGGATATGCTTTCATCCTTCATCCTTCCTACTTTCTCCTTTATTAATGGCGGAAAGGGTGGGATTCGAACCCACGGTACCCTTTTGAGGTACACAGCATTTCCAGTGCTGCCAGTTCAACCACTCCTGCACCTTTCCGAGCCGTAAAGAAATTAAGTTGTCAAACACCCCGCTCGACCGTTGGCGGGCAACGGCGTAGGGGTTAGTCGCCCGTAACAGGTTCGCTGATGACGCCGATGTCGTCGCCGGTGATCGCATCGTCCGTGCCCGCGTGGGCGGCGATCTTTTCTTCCATCAGCCAGTTAAAAACAAAACCGGCGAGGAGAGCCCCCAAGATCGGCGCAAGCCAGAACATCCAAAGCTGCTTGAGTGCCCACGGGTCGTAATAAAGGCCGACAAATAGTGCCGGGCCGGTCGAACGAGCCGGGTTCACGGACGTATTCGTGACCGGTATCGTTATCAAGTGGATCAGCGTCAGACAAAGGCCGATCGCGATCGGAGCAAAACCTCGCGGCGCTTTACCGTGCGTCGAACCGAGAATGACGAACACAAAGAAGAACGTCATCACGACTTCGGCGACGAAGCACGCCATCGCCACGTATTTCGCAGGCGAATGGTCACCAAAACCGTTCGATGCAAAACCGCCCGCAAAACCGAATCCCGCTTTGCCGTTGGCAATGATGTACAAGATACCAGACGCCGCGATCGCCCCCAAAAGTTGAGCGATGATATACGGTATAAGATCCTTGGCAGGAAATCGCTTGCCCGCCCAAAGCCCGATCGAAACCGCGGGGTTAAAGTGAGCCCCGGAGACATGGCCGAGGGCGTAAGCTCCCGTCAAGACCGTCAAGCCGAACGCAAGCGCGACGCCCGCAAAACCGATACCGAGATTCGGATAAGCCGCAGCGATCACCGCGCTTCCGCATCCGCCCAGCACGAGCCATAGCGTGCCTAGAAATTCAGCCGTCAATTTTTTCGACAAAGGCATATCGTCTTATCCCTCCTCAAGGAACGTAAAAAAACAGCAACTTGGTCTTTTTGAATTTGGCCGAGCTTAAAAAAAGAAAATGGCGGAGAGGGTGGGATTCGAACCCACGGAACCCGTTAAGGCTCAACAATTTTCGAGACTGCCCGATTCAACCACTCTCGCACCTCTCCAGCACGAACCATTTATAATACGGTTCCAAGCCGAAAATAATCAAGTGGAGACGCCGCTCTCTGCCTTTGAACGGCGCGAACGGAAGAAATCCTGCATAAGTTTCCTGCATTCTGTTTCCAAGACGCCCTCGGCGATCTCGATACGATGATTCATCTCCTCGCTGTCGCAAAGCCGGAATTTACTGCGGACCGCACCGAATCTTTCGTCCGGCGCCCCGTAAACGAGCCTTGCGACGCGTGCATTCACCAAAGCTCCGGCACACATCGCACAAGGCTCAATCGTGGAATAGACGGTCGCGCCCGTGAGGCGATAATTCTCTATTTTCTCGCCCGCCCGCCGGATCGCGAGGATCTCGGCGTGCGCCGTCGGATCGTGCCGCTCGATCGTCTCATTCGAAGCTTCGGCAAGGATCTCGCCGTCCGCTGACACGATGACGGCGCCGATCGGCACCTCGTTGCGACCCTCGGCTTCGCGGGCCAATTCGATCGCCCGACGCAAAAACTGTTCATCCATTTCGTCCATTATCAAACGCCTTTGTGGATTATCGCATAGAATTCACTTCGGCTGCCGCCATTCCGCCGATACTTTGCGGCGTGATAACATTGACGAAACTCACCGATACAAAATGCCAAGATCCCTAAAATGTCCCACGTGCAACGCGCCTCTTGAGATCACTGATTTGAATCACCAGATCGATGTCTGTGAATTTTGCGGCAACAGAATTTTGCTTTCGCCGAACGAATATCAAGAAGAGCCTTCCTTTCCGGTTTCCGGCAGCCTGCTTGCCCAAGCTCGTACTCTGAAACGCATAAAGGAACTTGCCCTTTCCGGCAATAAGATCGAGGCGATCAAGCTGTTCCGCGAAACTTTCGGCGTCGGGTTAAAAGAAGCGAAAGATGCGGTTGACGGCCTTGCTGCCGGGAGGCCGCTTGTCTTTTCGCAAGTTACTAGCCGAACGAACGCCGGGCCTTTCGGGCAAACGACCTACGCCGCAGACGCCTCTTACGGATTCGCGTCGAACCAGTTACAAAAGAAGATAGCTTCATTCGCGATAGGCAAACTTCTCATTGGCTTTCTCTTTACTTTCGTCCTGATCGCGATCGTTGCCGGCGCGGTCATATGGTCGGTTTCAGGAACCATCAGCAATACGATCTCAAGAGTTGCCGATCTTGGCAGCAAGGGAAAAGGCTCCACGTCCGATCCTCAAGGTATCGCCAACGAGATATTTCGCTTCGGCGGCGAAGGCATCGGCGCCGGCAAATTCAAGGACAACCGTTCGCTTGCGATCGACGAGAACGGCAACGTCTATTCCGCAGATTACACAGGCAACGCGATCCAGCAATTCGACCGCAACGGCAAATTCCTTGCACAGTGGTCGATCGAGAATTCAATGCCGATCCTGAAGATCGCCGCTGATCGGAACGGACGCGTCTATCTCTTGCTTTCGTCGGCTTTATTGATCTTTGACACTTCGACGGGCAGACAGACCAAGAGCGTCCAACGGACGGATTATCGCGACTTGGCGGTCAGCACGAACGGCTCCGTCTATGCCCTCACGCGTCGAAGCGAGGTCGCAAAACTCGACGCGAACGGAAAGGCTCTCTCAAAGACGGGAAACTTGATAAAGCAGATCAACTTTGAGGTCAAAGACCTTGAGAAACTCGCAGTGGACGGTGCGGGAAATCTCTATGCCGCCGATAGCACGGGCCGAAATCTGCTCAAGTTCTCGCCCGACGGAAAATTTATGTACCGATTCAATACCGCGGGTGCGAAGGAAGGTTCGGCAGGCTTTTTCGGCGATCTTGCCGTAGATAATTCGGGCAAAGGCCGAGTGTATGCAACGAACGCTTTCAAGGTGTTCATCTACGATATGGAAGGCACGTTCATCGGTTCATTCCAAGCCCCGCAGACCTTCGGCGTTGCGGTGGACGACAAAGGAGATCTCTGGACCGCTACACGCCCATTCATCGTGAAATACGAGATCGACAAGACCGATGGCTGAGATGAGATTTGAGATTTGAGATTTGAGATTTGAGATTTGAGAATTGAGAATTGAGAATTGAGAATTGAGATTTGAGATTTGAGATTTGAGATTTGAGATTTGAGATTTGAGATTTGAGATTTGAGAGATGCGAACGGCGAAGTGGCAGAGCTGAATACACCAACTCTGCCACGCCCCAACTCCACAAACTCTTCAAACTCTAAGAACTCTAAGAACTCTTACGCCGGCCCCATGAAGCCGAGGTCGGTGTTCGAGAAGTTTCCGATCAGCGGAAATACCGTACTCAGATTGCCCGACGGTACGCCGAACCACCTTGCAAGCGTCGCCGCATATTGCTCGACCGAGGTCGTCGGGATCCAGCGTCCGCGTGCACTGCTGCCGTTGTCCGCATCGTCCGGGCCGTTCATCGTGAGCGTCGGGAAAGGCGTCCCGTTGGTCGTGTTGATCCCGAAGAAATCGGCAGCCGTAACCGCTCCGCCGACGACAAAGTGGTAGTTTGCCCAAGCGTGGTCGCTTCCGACGTTGCTGCCCGTATCCGCGGGATTGAAGGTCCGCGAGAAGTCCGCCATTGTAAATTGCGTTACCTTATCCGCAACGCCCTGAACGACCATTTCCTCGTAGAACGCACGCATCGACTGGCTAACATCCGCAAGCTGATTTCCTTGCGTCGTGATCTGCCCGTTATGCGTGTCGAAACCGCCGATCTGCACGAAGAAGACCTGCCGGTTGATCGAAAGGTCGGTTCGCTTCTTGATAAGCCTCGCGACCTGCTTCAGCTGCCGTCCAAGCCCCGTGTTCGGGAAAGTGACGGTAACTTCCTGCGAGGTTTGCAAGGCAGCATTCGCCTGCATCGCTTCGCCGGTGATCTCGCTTGTCGCAGCGACCACTTGCGAAGAAAGGTCGATGCCTCGAAGCGAGTTGAACGCCGCGAGACGCGCCTGGTTCGCCGTGCTCGAACTAAAGCCCTGCGGATTCAATACGTTCGCAAGACTTGTGCCCGAATCCGCGATCGCAAGCGGCAGCGTTATCTGGCCGGCGGTAAAAAGCTGCGCGCCGGAGATCGACGTGATCATCGGAACAAGGCCAGACGGGTTGTCCGGCGTTGTTCGGAGATCGGAGATTCGTCCGCCCCACCCCGTAAAACTTTCGGTATCGGAGCGGCCGCCTTGATACTGCCCGACTTGATCCGAATGCGAATAAAGCTGATACGGCTTCCGAACCGAATTATTCTGGTATTGTGCACGGGTCATCGGGGCGACGAGCGTCCCGACGTTCGTAACAGCGCACATCTTGCCCTGAGCCCAGAGTTCGTGCAGGCCGTTGTTGATCCCGCCGGCGACTCCCGCCCCGAAGCTCGGATGCAGCCCGTATGTAAGACCGCCCACTCTCGGAACGCTGATCGGCAAGAGATTGGCCTGCGGGATCGCGAGCCCCTGCGCGCTCCGAGCATTCGAATAAACTGTGTAATTGCTTATCGAAGCGTCGTTGTGATTAGGAATGATCGTGTTGTTGCCGTCGTTGCCGCCGGCAAGGAACACGCATACGAGCGCCCGGTAATCGCTCGGCACAACGTCGGACTTGTCCGACTCCTGTGCCATCGCGCTCATCAGGCCGAAATGCCGCATTTGCGTCGCCAAGGCGGTCATGCCCAAGGCACAGCCCGATCTCATCAAAAATTCACGTCTGTCCTGTTTCATTTTTTCCACCTCGCTATCTTTGAACCTGATACTGTGACGATGTCACTGTAAGATAAACCGCGGCCTGAGCCCGCGCCCTCGCGTTCGCCGCGGTTGACGAGATCGCCGTTACGGCCGTTAAGATCGTTGAACGCATCTGCGGCGACATCGTGCCGTGCATAAAGCGCGCATTCATCTCGTCCAAGAGCCTGTTGCCGCTCGCATCTGAGTTCGAGATCGCATCGAGATCCGCGAGATAAAGCTGGGTTCCATTCGGCGAATCAGGCTGCGAAACAGTGATACGGCTGTAAACCGCCGAATTCACAAAATTCGCACGAGCGATCGCGGTGCCCGTATTGAAGATCGCGAACTCCGGACCGAGAAGCGACGTTCCCGGTATCACATAGCTCGGCGGATAGAAGTTGAATACCGTCGGCGAATAGAACGCATTCTGCGACATCGCACGCGGATAACGGCTGATGTTCGCGTCGCTTTGCGTCGTTCCATCGACACTCGTTACACCTAGCTGGCGATAAAGATTCGTCGTCAACTGAACCGGCTCGCGAAGCTTGCCGTAGTTCGGGTCGGTCTTCGAATCACCGCGAGCTTCCGGATCGAGAAGGATCGCCTTTATTACCTCTTTCATCTGCGTCTGGCTCGTTCGATTCGCATTGAATACTGCCGAGATCCTGCCGACATACGCCGGACTCGGATCACCCGTTACGAGCTGCTGAATGAGATACTTCGAAACGAACGGAGCGACGTTCGGGTGGTTGTAAAGATTGTCCAAAGCCTGGTTGAGCGATGCGTATGCGTACGGATAGATCAACGCAGGCGTATTGCAGGTCGGCGGCCCGCAGGCAGCGATATTCTGCGTTGCGGCAGAACCCGGATATGTGAGCAGCGTCTTTGCCGTCAGGTCGTGGCTGCCCGTATTCAAGGACATATTGTCCTTGTAGTCCGGACTTCCCGGCACGGCATTCGGGCACGAAGCCTGAAAATCCGTCGTGCGGCAGTCGCGCCAACCCGTAAAGACCTTGGTCAAGTTCGTAACGTTCGTCTGATCGTACGTCGGAATCGGATTTCCCTGCCCGTCAAGCTGCAGCGTGCCGTCCTGATTGAGCATAAAGAGCCCGATGTTGAAAAGCTGCATTATCTCCCGCGGATAATTCTCGTTCGGATTCGTACGCGTCGAACGGATCATATCGAGATAGTTGCCCATACCGGCGTTGAGCGTTACGTCGTACATCATCTGGCGCCAATTGCCGAATATGTTCTTGTTGATAGCGTTCTGGTAAGCGATCATATGGCTCGACTGCTGTGTGTCGTTGCCCGATATCACCCAAAGCTGATTCAAGGCCCAGTTCACGCGGTGACGCAGTTGCGATTCGCCGTAAAGAGCGTTCTTAAAGAACCATATCTGCACCGGATATTGCGTATAGCGATCGCGGCGGCAAGTTGCGGGGACATCGTCCGTCCCCGAACCGTCGCAGGTCGTCGGCTGGTTCGACGGCATTAGCGGAATGTCGGGATACGGAATGTCGGGATAATTGTCCTCGAACTGCTCGGCGAGCCACGTCCGAAGGCCGATGCGTCTGACGCGGGCGTCAAGTGCCTGCGTCGGGCCGAAAGAAGCTTGTTCGAGGAAACGCATACGGTCGCTCGACCAACGATAGCCGACGCCGCCGTATGAATCTGCGTCCTCTTGCTTCGCACCGTTCGCAGCGATCGCCCTTGCGGTCGCAAGCGGCGTCGGAAAAGTTCCAGGCACGTCTTTGATCGGTTCCAGTCCGCCGACGCCGAGTTTGACGACGTTGCTCGCAAGGCCGCGCCATGCAAGATAGACGTCAAGGTCGCCCGGCCGCGGCGCATCCCAGAATTTCATATCGTCGGTCAAAATGACCGTTGCCCGATAGACGTCCGGATAACCCGCAACTCGACCAAGAGCGACGACAGGAAAGCGATAGAAATGCCCTTCGCTGTCGCTTGCGTAAACGCGGAAAGCGTTCGCTCCCTCGCCCGGCATCAATGAGACGTTCGTAAAGTAAAGAGCCGTCTTCGAACCTGTGTCGAAGGCCCTGTTATTTGCGATCCGCTCAAGAGAACCTTTTCCGCGAACCGGCGAGACACTCGCGAGAGCTCGGGTCGAATCCGGCGAAGTAAGCAAGATCGGCGTCGGTGAATTCGGATCGGGGTCGTCTTGGGCGAAGGCCGAAACCACGCAAAATACAGCTAAAAATGCCGTAAACAATACTCGCGGGGCGGCGCTAAGTAACCTGCCAGCCATAACTTTTCCTCCTAAACTACTTTTAACGAGATCTTTAAGTCGGCACTGTGCGGGGAATCAATACCGTTCAAGAATGTTATACACGTTTTAATCTACACTTTTCCTGCTGTTTTGCCAACCTATTTTTTCGGGCAGTAGTGTCAATTATTTTCTACCAAAATAGACGCAAGCCGAATGTATTTAGCCGAACAATTTTATGCTCTAAGTTCGTCATTTTGACCGAGTCCTGAAATAATCTTTAGATGCCTCGAAACTTCACGATCAAAACGCCCGAGAACTTCTCTTTTGAGCACACTCTACTAGGTCATGGATGGTACGACCTAGCGCCGTTCGAGCGATCTGCGAGCGGGAGACTAAGCCTTGTCCTCCAACGCGGTAAAGACGGAAAGGCCGTTGCCGCCACGGTCCGCAGCGGTTCGGGAAGCATCAAGATCGAAGTCGATTCGACAGATGCCGATCGTGAAGGCGTGATTCGCGACATTCGGCATATTTTTCGGCTTGATGAAGAATTTGAAGGGTTTTATGAAGCGATCGAAAGATGTGCGGCGGTCGGATGGGCGGCAGATGTGAAGGCGGGCAGATTGCTCCGAGGTCCGAACGTCTTTGAGGATCTTGTTAAGACCCTTTGCACGACGAATTGCTCTTGGGCATTGACACGGATAATGGTGAAGAATCTTGTCGATGAACTCGGCGAACCCGCCGCAGGAGGCAAGAGAGCGTTCCCCACAGCCAAAGCAATGGCTCGAAAGGATGAATCTTTCTATCGAGAGAAGATGCGAAGCGGATATCGCGCTCCTTACTTTGTTGAGTTGGCGGAACGCGTTTCGAGCCGTGAGATCGATCCGGAGAGTTGGCTCAACAGCGAACTTTCGACTCCGGACCTCAAGAAGGAGATCAAGAAAGTAAAAGGCATTGGTGATTACGCAGCAGATAATCTTCTAAAACTCCTGGGCAGATATGACTGCCTCGCGCTCGATTCGTGGGTTCGCGGCGGTTTTTATAAAAAGCACAATCGGGGGAAAAAGTGCGGCGACAAAAAGATCGAGAAACACTACCAAAAGTTCGGCGAGTGGCGAGGGCTTGCGATCTGGTGCGATATGACCGAGGACTGGTTCTTTGGCGAAGGACGTCGTAACGATAAGTAGCTCCATTTCTTTCGAGACGCAAAATAATACCGGTCGCAAAGGAGCCATTTTGTTAAACACTTTGACGCCGGATATCGTAAGACTTTTAACGGGCGCTGATCTTAGCCAAGTGTAGTATGATTTCCTATTGCGAACGGCAGTTGAGTTTTTTTAGATGATCGGAGCGGGCAGAGTCTTACAGGATCGATACCGAATTGACCAAAAGATCGGTCAAGGCGGTATGGGCGCCGTTTATATTGCGACCGACGAGCGATTTGCAAGCACTGTCGCGATCAAAGAAACGCTCTATATGGACGACAACTATCGCAAAGCGATAGAACGCGAGGCTCGTCTTCTAAATAGCTTAAAACATAACGCTTTACCGCGTGTCAGCGATCATTTCGAAGAGGACAACAGCCAGTTCCTTGTGATGGAATACGTCGCAGGAGAAGACCTTTCGACGATCATTGAACGCGACCAGAAACCGTTTCCCGCCGAAAAAGTTCTCGGCTGGGCGGATCAGCTTCTAGATGCGCTTGATTTCCTGCACTCACAGGTCATTCCTGTGATCCACCGCGACATCAAGCCGCAAAACCTGAAACTTACGCCCGACGGAAAGATAGTTCTGCTCGATTTCGGCCTTGCGAAAGGAAACCCGACCGACGCAGGGCATCAGACCGCTGCAAAGAGTATTTTCGGCTATTCGCGGAATTACGCGTCGCTCGAACAGATCCAGGGCACGGGAACCGACCCGCGGAGCGACCTGTATTCGCTCGCGGCGACCTTATACCACCTGATGACGGGCGTTCCGCCTGAAGATGCACTTACGCGTGCAATGGCAGTGTTGACACGAAAGCCCGACCCGTTAAAGCTCGCAAACGCTATCCGCCCGGAGATCCCGGCCGGTATCGCAGGAGTCCTTCACTGTGCACTAGCGTTGGATGCTGCTGAACGCCCCTCGACCGCCGCTGAAATGCGGCAAATGCTGCGAAATTACGAAGATCACGCACACCTCGCGATCCCGTCGGCCAACGGTGTGCAGATAACGGATGCGCCGCGGGACGTTCACTTTCAGGCGACGCGTCTAATGCCGGAGACGACAAGGGCCGTGCCGATATCGAGCGACGCGAGAACCGAAGTTCTGGATAATGCCGATTCGCACGAAACCAAACTTCGTCCTTACGTCGGCACAGAAAATGGAGCTCCACGCGGCAGAAAAAGGTTCGCGGCGATCGCGGCCGCATTGATTCTCGGCGGGTCAGCCCTTGCCCTTGGCGGCGCGTATGTTGCGAATCCGGGACTTTTTGGTTCGTCTGCGGACGAACCGATGAACGCTCAACCCGCCGCAGCACCGCCCTCCGACGCTGCGTTGGCACCTGCAGCGAACGCGAACTCCACCGATGCGAACAACACTCTCGGCGACCCGGCGATCACCGTCGAGCGAACGGGACCTGTCGAGAAGCCTCGGATGTCGGCCGATCCGAAAGGCCAGGCACCCGATCAAAAGTCCGGCAAAGTTACGATCAAAGGTGACGACGGTGATATCACTATGGACGATCTCGAGAATCCGAGTGAGATCATAATCACAAAGCGAAATCCCGACGGCAGCGTTACGACGACTAAAGTAAATCCGCCGAAACATCCGAATTCAAATACGTGGAATTTTGGCACGAAGGCTCCGAAGGCACCATTTCCATACGGCAACCCTTCCGGGCTAACGCCGCAGCAGGAAAAGCGTGTCCGCGAGGCTTGGAAAGAAAAGCAGCGGGAACTTCGTGAGCAAAATGAGCGGCAAAGGGTTCCTGACGACCCGCAAAAGCCTCAATAGATCTCGCCGGAAAGGATCGCTTCGCGAAGCCTCTCGGTCTCGATCTCCGCATCGTCAGTTTCGGGTACGAACGGCTCGTGATATACGATCTGAAGGCGCCGAAACAGCCTTGGACGTATCCAGCCTTGCGGCCAGATACGGTTTCCGCCAACGATGGTTACCGGCAGTACGGGCGATTTTCTCGCAATGGCAATTCGCATCGCGCCCGCTTTCATTTCGAGCAATTCGCCGTCTTCGACCTGCCTTGCTCCTTCCGGAAAGATCACAAGCACAGCTCCGTCATCAAGCGCGCGAAGCGCCGTTCGAAACGCCGAGGCAAAGCCCTTTGTATTCTGCGAAACGGGAAAGGCACCGAGATAGCGGATCATCTTGCCGATGAAGAACCAACCGAACGCGCCGTCAAACGCCATGAACTGCGTCTTTTGCATTATAGGCGCCGCAATCCAGAACGGATCGACGTAGGTCTGGTGATTGGCCGCCACGACGTAGCCTTCCTCGCCCGACTTCGGGATATTGTCGAGTCCGATGTATTCGATCCGCCAGAGCAGTTGACTGACGACGCGCACCGCACGCTTGAGCGATCTCGCAATTATCGGGGGCGGATATTGGAGTTCTGCCGTCACAAAAGAAAGGGATCGAGAGGTTTCAGCCAACCTGAAACCTGCACGATCCTTCTAGCTTAGCCGTAACTCTGTAGTTTCTTCAAGAAACGAGGCTTACATCTGCATGATCCGCTTCGAGATCGCCGCCGACGAGGAACATCTTCTCGGTCGGGAACCTCTGATCGACGAACTCTAAATGCAGCGAAGGAAGCTGATTCTTCCTCTCTTTGCGGTTCCGCACGACGGCGACCGAATAGAAGCGAAATTCTTCGCAAGCGACCTTGACCCGCTCACCGGGTTTTGCAGGTAGCGAACAGAGCACCGACACGCCCGTGGTGCTGATATTCTGCGTCATACAGTCTTCTTTCTGCGACGTCTTATCTGACTTCCCTTTTAATTTGGAAACGGTCATCGGAATGCTCATCCAGAAACGCGAATTGCGGCGCGGCGTGAATTCTGTCGCCGATTCGATGATGCGCCAAAGCCCGCTCGCGTGCATTCCGATGATGCGGTAGCCTTGCGCGGGATTTTCCATATGACTTTCCGGCGGTGTCTTGCCAATAAAGCCGACGCCGACATGATAGACCTGTTTGCCGTCAAGCTCCGCGCGGTTGCAGAACTGTACGACGCCGACGACCTGATAGATCTTTTCGCTGCAGTCGTACGCGCGCAGTTCCTTTGCAAGCGGCATCGTCAGCTGTATCAGCCTGCCGACGACACACGGCTGCGTGAGCGTAAAGCCCGCGCCGTTTCGGGAAATGCTGGTTACTGCGGTGATCTCTTTCCAAGGTTCGCCATCGCCGGTAACCTGGACGATCGCTTTGAGGTCAATTTCGTGACGGGCGGATGTCCGCATTTCGGGTTGGCCTGTTGGAGGAGTGTGGTCAAATTCTGTGATGCTCATTACGTTCGGGAACGACGGTCATGCTTGTCAGTTGTGTGGAAACCCTACCGATCGATTCTAATTATCCTTTTTAAGTATTTGCTTTTTTAGCCTCAGTCGATCCCTTCCAGCGGAAAAAATCGATCAATAAATTCAAGATGCAGGCGTGGAATACCGTCGGGACCGAGCCTGCGGCCGCGGACGACCGAGATGATCTTCACGTCGTGCCTGAGACTTACGACCCGCACGAATGTGCCGGCCTCCAGTTCCCATTGCGTAAAGATCGCGGCGCCGCCGTAGCTGATATTCTCGGTTACGGTCGATTCGCTCTTGATGACCTCGCCTGATTCATCAAGAAGTTCAACTACGAGCGCTTCCGGAATGTGGAATCGCGTCTGCTTTCGCAGGTCTTTCGGCAGGTCGCTGTCGTCCCCGCCAAGCTGCATTTCGCCGATATGCCAAAGCCCCTCATCCTCACGATGCGTGATGTCGTAGAGCTTGGACGGATTCGAGAGATAGTCGTCCGGCGGATTCTTTCCGATGAACGCGACGCCGCAGGCATATTGCGGATTCTCTGGGTTCGGGCTTGCGTCGATGCATCGGCGCACGAGTCCCCATATCTTGTACTGCGGCTCAGTAAAATCATAGACACGCAGTTGTCTCGGCATCGGGATCGTCAGCATTATCAGCCTTCCGCGTTTGGTCGGGCGTTTTAACAAAAAGCCTGCACCAAAGGCAGAGACATCCTGAAGCCTCGTGATCTCATTCCAAGAGACATTCCCGTCGATCTTTACTTCGACGCGGACCGGCAACGGAAGCGCGATCCTCTGAATTCTCCGATTTTCTTTTACGTAGGCGGTTGACATTGGCTTGAAGTGAAATACCGAGGTTCAGGGTAAGATCTTGACGGAATGAAGCAGGCCGCCTGTATCTCGGTGTCAGTGGTCGGTTCGGCTGATATTGGATAGGGATACCGCTCTATTTGCGACACCTTTCAGCCTACCCTAATAAATGACGGGTAGCCGTGATATTCCAGTTTCTCATCGGTCGCTCCTCAAAAAAACTCATTTTCTACGGGCTTTCAACGGTGATGATGCGCTTTGACCGGAGGCCGAAGCCTACAAGCCTTTGACTACTGCATTTCACCTTGATTTTACTGGACGAAACTAGACTTTCGGAACGGTCTGTCGGGTTGCGGGAGCGGCCTCACAACCTGTAAAATAGTATTACCTATCAGATGGAGATTTGTAAACACTTTTTTTAGCGGCGATTCTCCTTTCACGGACACTTAAGCAGCTGTAACTTCACGCTCTTTCGGGGAACTTTGCAGATAAAATGGATTCATTACTTGAACGCGATCAAATAAATATCGAAGACGAAATGCGTCGGTCGTACCTCGACTACGCAATGAGCGTCATCATCGGCCGTGCTCTTCCTGATGCACGCGACGGCTTGAAACCCGTACACCGAAGGGTGCTTTACGGTATGTTCGAGGCCGGCAATACGGCTGGCAAAGCATATCGCAAATCCGCGCGAGCGGTCGGCGACGTGATGGGTAAATACCATCCTCACGGCGATATGGCCATCTACGATTCTATCGTTCGAATGGCGCAGGATTTTTCGCTTCGGTATCCGCTTGTCGATGGGCAGGGGAACTTCGGTTCGATCGACGGCGATAATCCGGCGGCAATGCGTTATACCGAGATCCGCCTTGCGAAGATCGCGAATGAGGTTCTCGCCGACATCGAAAAAGAGACTGTCAACTTTCAGCCGAACTATGACGATTCGCTTCAGGAACCTACTGTCCTTCCGACCAAGATCCCGCTGCTGCTCGTAAACGGTTCCGAGGGCATCGCCGTCGGAATGGCGACGAAGATTCCGCCGCACAACCTCAATGAGATCGTTACGGCAACGATCGCTCTCGTTAACGACCCGCAGATCTCGATCGACGAACTGATCAAGATGGTGCCGGGGCCGGATTTCCCGACCGCAGGCTTTATCTACGGCCGCGAAGGTATCGAAAGCGCATATCGAACGGGACGCGGCGTCATACAGATGCGCGCCAAAGCGGTTGTCGATGAGATCGGCCGCGCCGACCGCGTTCGCAGCGCCGTCGTAGTTACCGAAATTCCCTACCAGGTCAACAAAGCTCGGCTGATCGAGAAGATCGCTGAACTTGTGCAGGAAAAACGCCTCGACGGCATTTCCGAGATCCGCGATGAATCCAATCGCGAGGGAATGCGTATCGTCATCGAGCTAAAACGTGATGCGATCGCGCAGGTCGTCCTTAACAAGCTTTATAAGCTGACGGCAATGCAATCGTCGTTCGGCATTATCAACATCGCGATCCTCGACGGCCAGCCGAAGGTTTTGAATCTGAAGCAGATGCTCGAGGCATTCGTCGAATTTCGCCGCGAGGTCATACGCCGGAGAACCGAGTTCGACCTACGAAAAGCGCAGGCACGCGCTCACATCTTGGAAGGTCTGAATAAAGCGATCGACGCTCTCGACCACATCATTCCGCTGATCCGAAATGCGCGTTCGGTTGACGAAGCCAGGACGTGGCTCACGGCGAATTTCGCGACGCTGGACGAAGTAAAGAAATGGCGCGGAATCACGGGCGACAAGTCCGAAGATGCGTTCCTAAAAGACCTGCGGAAGGTTATCGCGAGCCTCGAATTCACCGAAATTCAGGCGCAGGCGATCCTAGACCTTCAGCTTCGCCGCCTATCTGCTCTCGAACGCCAAAAGATCCTCGACGAATACGCCGAGATCATCAAATATATGGCGGAACTCGAGAACATCCTCGCCAACGACAGCGTTCTGCGGCAGGTCGTGATCGACGAATTGACCGAAGTAAAGCGCCTTTACGGCGACGCGCGGCGCACTGTCATTATTGATGCAGGCGTCGATCTCAAGATCGAAGATCTGATCGCCGATGAAGAGGTCGCGATCACCGTCACGAACGCCGGTTACATCAAACGAACGCCTGTCTCGACATATTCGCGACAGGGACGCGGCGGGAAGGGACGTCTCGGAGCCACGGCAAAGAACGAAGACTTCGTCGAGCATCTGTTTACGGCTTCGACGCACGATGCCTTGATGATCTTTACCGACGACGGACAGGTCTTCAAGATAAAGGTTCACGAGATCCCGGACGCCGCCGCCGCAGCCCGCGGCAAGGCCGTCGTTAATCTCGTACAGCTTTCCTCGGAGAAGAAACTTGTTTCGACGATGGCAGTTCGCAATTTCAACGAAAAGATCTTCCTGACGATGGTCACCAAGAACGGCGTCATCAAAAAGACCTCTCTTTCCGACTATCAAAATATCCGGGCACAGGGCATCAACGCCATCAACATCGACGAGGGCGACGAACTTCTCGAAGTTATACGCACGGACGGAACCTGCCAGATCTTTGTCGCCACGCACGACGGCATGGCCGTCCGCTTCAACGAATCGGACGTTCGGCCAACAGGACGCGCGACACGCGGCGTCAAGGGCGTGAATCTGCGAAAGGGCGATTACGTCGTCGCGGTCTGTGCCGTTTCAAAAGAAGGTACGGAAAAGATACTGACCGTCTCCGAGAACGGCTTCGGCAAACAGACCCAGGTCGATAGCTATCGTCTGACAAAACGCGGCGGACTCGGCGTCATCAATATGAAGACCACCGAAAGGACCGGCAAGGTCGTCGCCGCCTTCCCTGTCGATGAGAACAGCGAAATTATGATCATCACGCAGCAAGCGAAACTCATTCGGCTCGGCGTCGATCGTATTCGCGAGACGGGGCGTTCCGCACAAGGCGTTACTCTCATCAAAACAGGCGAGGACGACCTCGTTACGTCAGTTTCCCTGCTCGCCGCTGAAGACGAATAGAGGATAGACGCTTCAAATAAAAGAGAGACCGTCCGGCCTTCCGAACGGTCTCTCTTTTTCCTATTTTCGAACTGGCGAAACGAACTTCCGATCAATTTGCGGTCCAGTTCTCCCAATTAGCGTCGGCAAGATCGAACTGTCTTCGAAGCTCCGTCCGCATATCGCGAACGTCCTGCTCCGTCACGGGTGCCGCTGCCGGTCGAGCCTGCTGTCCTCCTTGCATAGGGCGCGTCGCAGCTTGTGCGGCACGGCCCGTTCGGATCATTTCAGCGGTAATTGTCGCCTCGCGGTTCCAGATCTGCGCCGCCGTACCAACTTCGAATAAAGCTCCGCCGAACCCGAGATCGCACGTATATCTGGAACGCTGCCTTTCCCAACGCATCGTACCTGAATTTGTAAGGTGAACCGCCAATCGCCTTGTCATACTGACGTTCGCGTCATTCCAATTCTGCAGGTGCGGTCGATCGGCAACCGGTCCTCGGAACGCGCCAACGGCGGGACTCGTACCGACAGTTCGGAGTGTCTCCCAAAATCTTAACGCTTCCGGCGCAAGCGTTTGCCTTGGATCCAATTGATGGAGCCACGGATCTTCATTCTCGACAACCGTACCGTTCTCCCTAAGCCAGCGAAGTCCCGCGAAACCGAGGTCGGCGGCCATCCCGAAATTATGATTGCTCTCACCCGGTCCGGCATTGGTAACTCCGCGGCCGCTGGTGAGGAGATCGTATTGAGTCTGGAACGTTCGTCGATCGCCCTGCGGACAAACCCCGATAGCGATGCCGTGAAGCGAATGCATCTGCGTAATGCAGTTGATGACACGCGTTCGAAAGACCTGAGTGAATGTCAGCGCGTTGACGGCGTTGATCTTTGCCTGCCGCTGATTTTCCGTCGCCGCAACATACACGGTCTTTCCGCCGATAAGCACACGCATATCGCTGAAGGCCGCATCTACCTTTTCGAGCATCTTCGCCCAAGTCGGGTCGCCAGGCCGAACGAGTCCCGGCGTCGCCAGCGGATTCGCGACCGACTGCTGCGTCGCCTCGTTTACAAAGACATATTCGTTCTGAAAATCCCGGATCGCGTTGTTCGTTTTCGAGCCGACATCGCCGTCGATCTTCGTCAGATACGGCCCGGCTGGCCGCCCCGGAGCTGCGGCCCTAATGATCTTCGCGAGGATGGCCTGAACCAACGCAGAATCACTCCGCTCGTTGGTCCCGCTGTCGCCCACCGAATTGCGAATTGCTTGCATTTCTATCTTCCTCCCTGAAGCTCATTCATAGCAGGTGAATGGCAATGTCTCGACCTTTGTGGATGCCCCCGCGATCCCCGTTAAAGTGGCGTTCAAAACGACGGTCCGGCAATCGGTCCTTTTCAACCAAAAGCCGACATAAGTCGTACCATCCGTGTCTGCGGGGCCTAAAAGACTTGACGAGTCGAGGATGACCTTTTTGCGTTGATCTTTTTTGCTTGAGGAAAATGGTGTCAGGCCGCTCTCAGTCGCCACAAGCCGAACTTTGGCGCCGGTAGGTACGGGCGAACTCTTGCCGAACGCAACTTTTACGATAATGAATGTCGAAACCGATGCATTCTTCCCTGTAGGCATATTGCCGAGTTCCCGTGCTCCTGCACCAATGAGGTTTTCGGAGAATGTTCCCGTGCGGCTTTCAAAGGCCCTCGCTTGGATCTCAGTGATCTTTGCGGGAACTTGAGCTCGCGCGGAAGCGACAATACAAAAGGAAATGGCGGTAACAGCAAAGACGGCAGAGAAACGCAACATCATTCCTACTCCTTCAGATCTGATCTCTGGCAGTACGTAAAGGTTATAGCAGTAGAAAGGACGAAGTCAATATTTTTCAAAAAAGCGCCGGCGGGTTGGCTCTTCCAAGCAAGCTGTCAAGCCCGAAGTGCTCGAATGCGCGGCGTGTGGCAACACGTCCGCGAGGCGTTCGGTCGAGGAAGCCGATCTGTAGAAGATACGGTTCGATGATCTCTTCGATCGAATCCTTTTCTTCGTGGATCGCTGCCGAAAGCGTACTTAATCCGACCGGCCCGCCATCAAATTTCTCGATGATCGTGCGAAGAAGTTTCGCGTCCATTTCGTCGAGTCCGAACGAATCAACTTCCATTCGATTCAGCGCGTCGTTCGCAACGTGTTCGGTAACAACGCCTTCGTGTTCGACCTCCGCGAAATCGCGAACGCGGCGCAGCAGGCGATTCACGATTCGCGGCGTTCCGCGGCCGCGGCGAGCGATCTCGTGCGAGCCTTTCTCATCGACCTCGACGCTCAAAATATCCGCCGAACGCCGTACGATCTTGTTGAGTTCATCGACGCCGTAAAAATCCAAGTTGAAGATGATGCCGAACCTTCCACGCAGCGGAGCCGTGATCATTCCGGGCCTTGTCGTCGCTCCAACAAGCGTAAACTTCGGCAGGTCAAGCTTTATAGAACGCGCAGCCGGCCCTTGCCCGATCATAATATCGAGGCTGTAATCTTCCATCGCCGGATAAAGGATCTCTTCGATCGCAGGATTCAACCGATGAATTTCGTCGATAAACAGGACGTCGCCTTCTTCGAGGCCGGTCAAGATCGCAGCAAGATCGCCCGCTTTTTCTATCACCGGGCCGGAAGTTGCCTTAAGCGTTGCGCCCATTTCGTTCGCAACGATGTGCGAGAGCGTCGTCTTTCCAAGCCCCGGCGGCCCGGTGAGAAGAATGTGGTCGAGGGCTTCGCGACGCCTTAACGCCGCCTTCATAAAGACGCGAAGATTCTCTTTCGCCTTCGGCTGCCCAATGTAATCCGTTAACCGGACAGGCCGAAGCGTCGCCTCGAACCGCGATTCGTCTGCCGTAAGGTCTTCGTTCCTGATATTGATCGCCGCGGTGTTCGCCATTGCGATTTATTCTAGCGCAATCATCGTCATTCATCCTTGCATGAGCTTTCAGAACTTACCGGAAGATCATTCCAGCGTTGTAGAGCGAAAAGATATCCATTGAGAACGCAACCGAGCAGTGCAGGACGAGGCCGAGCCAGATCGTGCCGTTGCGGTATGAGATCCAGCCGAGGAAAAGACCGGCAAAGATGGCGGCGAATGCCTCGGGCATCGGCTTTTGGAAATGGATCATCGTGTAAGGCACCGTCATCGCGAGGATCGAGTAAGCGCCGAGCGTAGGTTTTAGGCTATGCACGAGAAAACCTCGGAAGAAGAATTCAAGCCCGAAGAACTGTGCGAAATAGATGAGTTCCCAGACAAGAAACGTCGCCGAAAGATACGGCGTACCGTCAAACACCTTTAGAAACGGATATTTCGCAGCAAATCCTGCTGTCAGCGACATCAGATACGTTACGGGCAGCATTATCGCGAGACAGAACGCGAGCAGTTTCAGAAAGCCCGGTTCGAGGTTCAATGCAAGCCCGATCTCGCGAAGCCGACGCTTCTGCACGAATTTGACCCATATCGCCGGTACGACAAAGTAGAAAAATACGGACACGAAGACCCACCAGACGAGATTCGCAAGATTTGAGTGTTCAGGATGCACGGCCGAGCGGCCGATGCTGTCGAGAAACGTACCGCTCGTCAGCCATTCGAGAACGCTCGGCTCTTTTATGAAATTGATCGCCGTCAGTCCCGCCGCCGCATAAACGAGTGCGAACATCACACGCTTATCCAGCGATGCGAGATCCGAGCGGAATCTTGCGGCGATGCTGCTGATCGCCGTCCCTTCCGTTTCCTCAATGTCGTTCGGGTTATTTTGCAAGCAATTGAAGTGCTCGACGCAAAAGCTTTTGGACCGTCGCGTCCGTCACGTCAGACTTTGCCGTCGAGAGTGCCTTTTCCGCTACGTTTCGCTGGTAACCGAGATTGATAAGCGCGGAAAGCGCATCGTCAAAATTCTCGTCTCCCGATCCGGCATTTGCCGACGCCGCTTTTTGGCCCCCTTCGACAGCCAATTCGCCGACCTTGTCGCGAAGGTCGATAACAAGCCTTTCCGCCGTTTTTCGTCCGATGCCAGGTATCGAGGTCAATCGGGCAAGATCGTTACCTTGTACGGCCTTTACCAGCTCATCAACGCCTATTCCGGAGAGCACGGTGATGCCCAACTTCGGCCCGATCCCCTGCACCGAGATGACCTTCAGATAAAGATCGCGTTCACGCGGCGTGTTGAACCCGAAAAGCTGTATCGCGTCCTCGCGAACGTGCGTATAGATACGCAAGACAACATCATCACCCTCTTCGCCGAGTTCGTAGAACGTCGAGAGAGGAATATTCACCTCGTAACCGACGCCCGCGACATCGACAATGACGTGCGTTGCGTTCTTCTCCAAAAGTTTTCCGGATAGATGTGCGATCATCGAACATTAACTTTAGCCTGTGCCGCCGGAAAATGCGAAGCAACTGCCCCCGATACGCTATCGCCGATAACTTTTCACCTGTCGCGGGAAACCGAATCTTGCCCATTCGGCATCAAAGGGCGTAGAATAGAAGATCAAGGACAGTATCAGCCGCAAATTTCCCGCGTGCGACATCGTTCCCTCCGGAGGTTTTTGAGAATGGACGTTATGAATTTTGTAAAGCGCTTTGTGCCGTTCGTTGCGGCATTTGCCGTCGGCATCTTTGTTGCGAGCTTCTTTGTGGATCTTCGCGGGCCACGCCTGTTTCGGATGGATATGAACGGCCGCGGCCGATGCCGTCATCAAATGAATGATTACCAACGTCTGAAGCGCGAGAATTATATGCTCCGCCGACAGCTCGAAGAGGACCGACTCTCGATGCCGCACGAGATGGAACTTCCCGTCCCGCCGCCATCGATGACGTATGATCCCTCGACAGGACGAACATCTGGCAACGGCTCGGGAAATGGTTCGGGCGATGGCTTTGATCACCCGCACCACCATCCGAGGAAATAGCCGGCGACGGTGATATTCTTTTGCGGCCTTTGCGTTCAACCTCGGTTTCGAAACGCAAAGGCCGTAAACTTTTATGAAGCAATGTTCACCCGGAGAGGCCCGCAAACGCCATCTTCACCGCTTCCGCAACTCTGTAACTCTCCGGCTTTATATGCTAGTCTGATTCCGCTCTAAAAGACATGGACGAGACCACTGCCCGCAAACTCATTGTCGAGATCGGCAAACTTCTTTACGACCGAAGCTACGTTGTGTCATCGGACGGCAATGTAAGCTGTCGTTTGGACGAGAATACGGTGCTCGCGACGCCGACGATGACGTGTAAAGGCCGTATGACGGAGGATTGCCTCGCGCTTACGGATATGGACGGCAAGGCGCTTTCGGATAAGCGTGCATCGAGCGAACTCGCAATGCATCTGCTGATCTACAAGATGCGGCCGGACGTCAAGGCGGTCTGCCACGCGCATCCGCCGCATGGAACTGCCTTCGCAGTCGCAGGACTTGCGATCGACGAACCCATTCTTTCTGAGGTGATATTGACGCTCGGCTGCGTGCCTTTAACGGAATACGGCACACCGTCGACCAACGAATTGACCGAGGCTATGAAGCCTTTTGTTGCCAACCACAACGCTCTCTTGATGGCGAATCACGGTGCGGTCGCTTATGGCGCCGACCTTTGGCAAGCGTTCGACCGGCTCGAAACCCTCGAGCATACGGCGAAGATCGCGATCCTTGCACGCGCCCTCGGCGGCGCGAACGACCTGCCGCCGGACGCTATCGAAAAGCTCGTAAATATCCGCGAAAAGGCAGGCTATCTCAAGGAGAACGCCCGCTGTCAGGCGTGCGGCTATCTCCATACGGCCGGGATCAAGTGTGATTCACAAATAGTGGTACATACCACAAATGAAACAAACGGCGCTAAAATCGCACTTTCCCGCGAGGAATTGATCGAGCTTTTGAGTCAGGCGGTAAATTTAGGGTAAAATCACCTTTTCGGATCGGAAAAGCTAAGTAAAGGAAGAGGACACATCGAATGCAAGAAGCATTAGGAATGGTTGAGACCAAAGGACTTGTCGCGATGATCGAGGCTGCAGACGCGATGGTAAAGGCTGCGAATGTTCAACTCGTGAGCTACGAGAAGATCGGTGCGGGATTCGTCACCGCGATCGTGCGCGGCGATGTCGCAGCCGTCAAAGCCGCGACCGATGCCGGCGCCGCCGCTGCTCGTCGCGTAGGCGAGCTAGTCAGCGTCCATGTCATCCCGCGTCCGCACTCAAGCGTCGATGAAACGCTACCGGTCGTTCGCAAGTAGGCACTTTGCCCAACGCCCGGCGCCGGCTTTAAGCGCCGGATGAAGGCCCGCTGAAATGATAATTGCAAGGATATTAGGCACCGTAGTTTCGACCCAAAAGGACGAACGTCTCGCGGGCAAGAAGTTGCTTATCGTAAAGCCGATCAACCTCGACGGCTCCGATCAGAGCGGCTATCTCGTCTCGGTCGATACGGTCGGCGCCGGCTTTCACGAAAAGGTGATTGTCGTCGGCGGTTCTTCGGCGCGTCTTGCCGAGGGCAACAAGGATTGCCCCGTCGATTCCGCGATCATCGGTGTCATCGATACTTTTGACGTTGTAAAATAAATGCAGATCGCGCGTGTCATCGGAACGGTCGTTTCAACAGTCAAAAATGAGGCTCTTGATGGCCGGAAACTCCTGATCGTCGAAACTCTGGACGCTGACTTGAAGCCGAAGGGCAAACCGACCGTTGCTCTCGACGCCGTCGGAGCAGGCGTCGGCGAACTCGTTTTCTGGTGCCGCGGCAAAGAAGCTTCGTTCCCGTTCAAGCGAGATTCGACCCCGACGGACTGCACCATTATCGGCATCATCGACTCCGACGACCACGTATTTAATGGTGAATTGTGAGCTGTGAGCGGTGGGGGAAAGAAATAGTCATTCACCATTAACCGTTAACCACTCGCCATTATCCCCTATGCTCTTAGCAAAAGTCATTGGAAACATCGTCGCAACGCAGAAAAATCAGCGTTACGAGGGAACGCGTGCAATGCTCTGTCGCCAGATCACCCCCGAAGGCGAAGATATGGATTATACGTGCATCGCTCTTGATTCAGTAGATTCCGGCGTCGGAGATATTGTCGTCATCGCGCAGGAAGGTTGGTCGGCTTCGACCGCCGCGACCGGCAAACCTGGGGCCGCGATCGATTCTGCGATCGTCGGCATCGTCGATCGTATCGACTTGCTTTAAAGTACGGCTTTGAGGGCTTGGCCGGTGTAGCTTTTCTTTACCTTCGCGATCTCTTCCGGTCGTCCTTGGGCGACCACCTTTCCGCCGCCCGATCCGCCTTCCGGACCAAGGTCGATAACGTAGTCCGCAGATTTTATGACATCGAGGTTGTGCTCGATGACGATCACGGTGTTGCCCGTATCGACGAGCTTTTGCAGCACATCGAGGAGCTTATGAACATCGGCAAAATGCAAGCCCGTCGTCGGTTCGTCCAGAATGTATATGGTCTTCCCTGTGGCGCGTTTTGAGAGTTCTTTTGCGAGTTTGATACGCTGCGCTTCGCCGCCTGAGAGCGTTGTCGAAGACTGTCCGATCTTTATATAACCAAGGCCGACGTCGATCAGAGTCTCGAGCTTTTGCCGTATCGCGGGAATATTTTCTAGCAGCGGCAGAGCGTCTTCGATCGTCGTGTCGAGAAGATCCGCGATGGACAGTCCTTTGTATTTGACCATCAAGGTCTCGCGGTTGTAACGCTTGCCGCGACAGACGTCGCACGTAACGAACACGTCCGGCAGGAAGTTCATCTCGATGCGTTTCATCCCGTCGCCCTCGCACGCCTCGCAGCGCCCGCCTTTTACATTGAACGAGAATCTTCCGGCCTTATAGCCGCGCGTACGCGATTCGGGCAGCATCGCGAAAAGGTCGCGTATCGGCGTGAAAAGCCCTGTGTATGTCGCGGGATTCGAACGCGGCGTGCGTCCGATCGGCGATTGATCGATCTCGATGACCTTGTCTATAAGGTCTAAGCCCTCGATGGAATCGTGTTCGAGCGCTTCGACGTTCGAGTTGTAAACGTGCCGATAGAGAGCCGGAAAAAGTATCTCTTCGACGAGCGTTGATTTGCCCGAGCCTGAAACACCAGTTACGACCGTCAGCAACCCAAGCGGAAACTCAACGTCGATGTTCTTGAGGTTAAAGGCACGAGCGCCCTTCACCTTTATGCGACCTGCGGTTGGAAGGCGTCTCACGTCCGGCACCTCGATCTTAAGTTCGCCGTTCAGATATTTGCCTGTGAGCGAATCCGGAGACTTTTCGATCTGTTTCGGCGTGCCTTCCGCAACGATGTGGCCGCCGTTCGTGCCGGCAAGCGGACCGAGATCGACTACGTGATCGGCGTGCAAGATCGTCTCCTCGTCGTGTTCGACCACGAGAACCGTATTGCCGAGATCGCGAAGTTGATGAAGCGTGTCGAGGAGCCGGCGATTGTCTCGCGGATGAAGGCCGATCGACGGTTCATCCAAAACATACAGCACGCCGCGAAGCTGCGAACCGATCTGCGTCGCGAGCCTGATCCTTTGCCCTTCGCCGCCCGAGAGTGTCGCCGAAGCTCGTCCCAAAGTGAGATAGCCGAGGCCGACCGCGTCCAGAAATCTGAGGCGGTCGCGGATCTCTTTTAAGACAAGGCCGGCGATCTTTTCATCACGCGGCGACAGCTTGATCGCGTCAAATCGCACGAGCGAATCGGCGATCGGAAGTTCGGTATATTCGGCAATGCCAAGGCCGCTGACCTTGACGGCGAGGCTCTCCGGCATAAGCCGCGCGCCTTTGCATTGCGGACAAACGAGCGGAGCGACGAGTTCCTCTAGGACAGCTTTGACCTTCTCCGATGGCGGGTCATCTATCCTTTCGCGAACGACGCGGATCGCACCACGCCATTCACGCTCGAACGTGCTTTCGCCATACCGGAAAGTTAGTCGCCGCCGAGTGCCGTTCATAAAAACGTCGCGTATCTCAGCAGGCAGATCGTTGTAGTTCACATCCGCCAGATCTGAGTTCGCATTGCGTTTCGAAGAGCGTTTCTTAGTCGGCGGAGCAACGGGGTCGCCGGTCGTGAATTTTTCGATGACGGCAAGCAAAGCCGCACGCAGGAAATTCGCACCGGCTCGATCGACGCCGCCGAGAAAGTCTATCTTAGCGGCGGGCAGACTGCCGTCGGGAATTATCTTCGACGCATCAACCTCCAGCACGGTGCCGATCCCCTGGCAGCGTTTACAGGCACCATACGCCGAGTTAAAAGAGAACGAGCGGGGCTCAAGCTGAGCGATCGAAATGCCGCAATTTACACACGCCATGCGTTCGCTGTAAAGATTCTCTTCGCCGTCGATGATAGAAACGAGCACTGCGCCGTCCGTGAGTTTGAGCGCCGTCTTCACCGATTCTGTAAGCCGTTCGCGAATGCCTTCCTTCATTAGAAGGCGGTCAACGATGACCTCGATCGTGTGATTCTTACGCTTGTCGAGCAGAATTTCCTCGTCGAGCTGCCGCATCTCACCATCGATGCGCGCACGCAAGAATCCGTCGCGGTGCAATTTGTCGAGTTCTTTTTTGAATTCGCCTTTGCGGCCGCGAACGATCGGCGCGAGGATCATCACGCGTTCGCCCTCCGGCAGGTCCAGGATCCCGGAAACGATCTGATCGATCGACTGTCGTGTGATCGGCTCTCCGCACTCAGAACAATGCGGCTGCCCGATGGACGAGAACAGCAGACGCAGAAAATCGTAAATTTCCGTAACAGTGCCGACCGTCGAACGCGGCGAACGCGAAACGGTCTTTTGCTCGATCGAGATCGCCGGGCTTAGGCCTTCGATAGAATCGACATCGGGCTTTTCGAGTTGATCGAGGAACTGTCGCGCGTAGGCAGAGAGAGATTCTACGTATCGGCGCTGGCCTTCGGCATAGATCGTATCAAAGGCGAGCGAGGACTTACCTGATCCGGAAAGCCCCGTGATCACGACGAATTTATCGCGCGGAATATCGACGTCGATATTTCGTAGATTGTGCTGGCGCGCACCGCGAACGCTGATCTGCTTGATACTCATCTCTTAAGGGCGGCAATTCTGCCCAATGCCGAAACGAGTATTTTATCACGTAAGAGAGGCGAGTAAAAAGCGGGTTTCGCTGTCAATACATTTCAACCCAGAAGGCTCATCACCGACCAAAGCCCGACGATCGAGATCACGATCCAGAGAATAATTCCCTGCACAAGCGGCCGTACGCCGACTGCCTTCAGCGTTTTACGCGAAAGGCTTGCTCCTATCAGGAACAATGTCAGGGTCATTCCAGCTTTGGCGAGATCTACGAGCGAATCGAAGATGCTCGGCGGCACGGTCGCGGGCATATACGTTCGAATAACGGTCGCGAGCAGGAAGAGAAAGATGAACCAGGGAATGGTGAGCTTCATCTTCGAATCGCTCGATCTATCACGGTAGATGTATGCGAAAAGCAGTGCGATGGGAGCGATCCACAACGCACGCGCAAGCTTAACAGTGGTCGCGATCGCTAGTGCCTCGGTGCCGTATGTTCCGGCGGCACCGACGACCGAACTCGTGTCGTGAATGGCGATCGCAGCCCAAACGCCGAATTGCGTCTGCGACAAACCCAGAAGATGCCCGATGACCGGGAAGGCGAAGAGAGCTACCGAGTTGAGCACGAAGATCGTAGCGAGAGCGACCGACATCTGCTCTGTGTCGGCCTTTATCGACGGGCCGACCGCCGCGATCGCACTGCCGCCGCAGATCGCCGTTCCGGATGACACAAGCGCCGACGTTTTCTCGTTGATCGTCAGAAAACGCCCAAGCAGCCAACCAAGAATAAGCGTCCCGAATATCGTCGCTATCGTGAACAAAATACCGTCGCGCCCAGCCTTTAAGACGGCACTAAGGTTCATCCCGAAACCGAGCAGTACGACCGAAGCCTGAAGCAGGTATTTCGTTGGCTTACCGCTCAATTCCGGGAAAGGAGTGCCGACGGAAAGCGCGAGAATGATGCCCAGAGCGAGCGCGATCGGCGGCGAACCCCACGGCGTAAGGCACGCGATCACTAACGCGATAAAAATGACCTTCTTTACCATTGACTTGTCTTAATGAGAGCGGTTCTACCGCCGGACTTTCGCTATTCGGTTCTAGTTGCGAAAAGCATCGCTTCGGCCTTTGTTCCGTTCAATTCAGCAGCGACTTCCGCAGCAAGCGGTTCGATCCGAATGTCTGTAAATCCGTGATTTTCAACGAGTTCGCGATGATGCTCCGCCGTTCTGCCAAAACAATGCAGTCCGTAACGGAACTTCAATTTCCCTTTCACGCTCGTGTCCGCCTTCCATTCATCTTCCGTCTTCCAGATCTCGTCGGAAAGCTGTATATGCAGCACAAGTTTGCCGCCGGGTTTCACCTTTTTGCCGCAATTGGTAAGAACCCGCTCGAACGTCTCATCCGTCAGATGCTGGATCACTGCGAAACTGTACGCGGCGTCGATGCCCGCATCCGGAATGGTCAGCATTCCGGCCTCGTCCGCTCGCACATACGTCAGATTGGAAGCGGGATTTATGATCTCTGCACAGGCGAGCGCGCCGGCAGAAATATCACACGCGTAGAGTTTCTTAACCAGCTTTGCGGCATTCACTGCCAAGAATCCCGGCCCGCAGCCGTAATCCAAGACGACATCCTCCGCCTTAAGAACGTCCGCGAGAATAAATTCGCAGATCTTCGCGCGCGAGCGCAGACCGTCTCGATATCTGACCTCAAGATTCTCGTCAAGCGTCCTCTCACCGGGATCGTCGCCAAAGAAATAGTGCGGACTGAGCGAGAGCACACGCAACGCCCAAATTCGCCGCTTGCCTTCGGGAAGCCTCTTCAGGACAGACGGGATCCACCATTTCCCGAGAAAATTTTGCGGGTCAGAGCCTAAGGTCAGAGCATATTTTAGGCCCTTAAAAGAATTGCTCATACAAGAAACTTACCGCGCATAAGGCGTTCTGCTCACTTAGCCTTTCCCTGACTTGCGACGGCGTCCTGAGCGGCTTTGATAGCTTCAGGATCGCCGAGATAGCGGCTGCTGACCGGCCTAAGATCGTCATCGAGTTCGTAAACGAGCGGGATGCCCGTCGGAATATTTACCGAGACGATCTCATCGTCAGCGACATTATCGAGGTATTTGACGAGAGCACGCAGACTGTTGCCGTGCGCCGCAATGATGAGACGCTGTCCTTCGCGGATCTGCGGCGCGATGTCGCTCTCAAAGAACGGAACGACGCGGGCGACCGTGTCTTTCAAACATTCCGTCCTAGGGAATCTGTCCCTTATAGAAGCATATCGCGGATCGTTGCCAAGATAGCGTTCGTCTTCAGGACCGAGTTCGCCGGGCGGAACGTCGTAGCTTCGGCGCCAGATGAGGACCTGCTCGTCGCCGTATTTCGCAGCGGTCTCCGATTTGTTCAGCCCTTGCAAGGCGCCGTAATGACGCTCGTTCAAGAGCCACGTTTTCGTTACGGGCAGCCACATCAGATCCATCTCATCGAGCACGATCCAGAGCGTGCGGATCGCGCGTTTGAGCACCGACGTATAGGCTGCATCGAACGTAAACCCTTCTGCTTTCAGCAGTTTACCGGCAGCGGCAGCTTCCATACGGCCTTTGTCCGAGAGATCGACATCTTTCCAGCCGGTGAAGCGGTTCTCCTTGTTCCACTCGCTTTCGCCGTGACGGATAAGTACTAGTTGAGGCATAAACTTCGATTTTAGATGGAATCACGCAATTTTCAAACTGCGGCATCACGGCGCAAGTCGAGCGCGAACTTCGCCGACGAGATACAGCGAACCCGCAACGACGATAACAGCTTCGGGGTCGGCGGTAAGCGCAACTTGCAGCGCCGAAGCGACGTTGTCCGTCGCGAACGTACGCTCCTTCGAAATGCCATCAGGCATTTTCTCAAGCAATTCCTGATACGGCGTCGAACGCGAATTTGCCGCCTCGGTCAAAACGATCGTCCGCGCAAGTGGAAAATACTCACGCATCATTACACGCGAATTCTTATCTTCCATTGCGGCAAAGATCGTCGTTACGGGCGCGTCGATATGTTTGCGGATATGATCCGCCAAGGCTGCAATGCCGCTCGGATTATGGGCACCGTCGAGCAGAAAGCGTCCGATCCTTTCGAGCCGCCCGGGATTTCTCGCGACTCGGAGTCCGCTCTCGATGTTCTTGCGAGTGTTCTTGAACGTGCTCAATATATTTTCCGCGACAGCGATCGCAACTTTCGCATTTTCGATCTGATGTTCACCCGCAAGTCCAAGTTTCTTGACACGGTATGTCGCGCGCTGGGTCGTAAATTCGACGCCGTCCTTTTCGACATTGACGCGCGTCGCACCGGCGTCGATCGACCGCACATCGTCCTCGCAACAATGTCGCGCGAGCTGGAGTCGAACCTTCGCTGTTTGCTCGCCGAGTACGGCAAATTGAGTGTGTGGGCGAATGATCGCAGCTTTTTCCACAGCGATCTTCGAAAGAGTGCGGCCCAGATATTTCTCATGATCGAGGTCTATCCGCGTGATAGCCGCGATCTCGGCGTCTGCGGCGGTCGTCGCATCTAGCCTGCCGCCGAGGCCTGTTTCGAGAATAGCAACATCGACCTTTGCTTTCGCGAATGCAAGCAGCCCGATCGCCGTCACTTGCTCGAAATATGTCGGTACCGAATCGAGTTCTTCGCGCTCGACGAGCGCCTCGCTCGCCCGTCTCACACGCGTCGCAAGACGCGCGAATTCCCGCTCGTCGATGTCCACGCCGTCAACCTTGATGCGTTCGGTCATCGACACAAGATGCGGCGAAGTGTAAAGGCCGACGTTCAGCTTCGCCGACCGCAGCATTGCGTCGAGAAACGCGCACGTCGATCCTTTGCCGTTCGTCCCCGCGATCTGAATTTTAAGGAATTTTGCCTGCGGATCGCCAAGTTCTCCGAGCAGCCGCCGCATACTCGCGAGGCCGAGCTTCATTGCGGAAACTTCATTGCCGAGCGAAAGGAGATATTGCTCAGATACGGCGAAATTCACGAACCCAGCGACCGCCGATGATAATTGATCTGTCCGAGGTGATAGCTCAAATGCGACGCGAGATGCACGAGGAAATACTCCGTCGTCATCGGATAGCCGAGAGCTTCGATCGGGTAGGTTTTTGCAAGATCGTCAATGGCAAGTTTTGCGAGTGTCGCGGTAACGACCTCGCGAGTTTCGTCGATCGCGGAGAGGATCGCGTCGCGTGGGACATTCTGCATCGCGAACTCTGCATCGCGATCCCGGACGTAACCGGACTTACCTAGGATCGCGCCGATAAAATGCCGCAAATTACCGCAAAGATGCAGAGCAAGCGTACCGCCCGAATTCGGCAGATCGCCGTGCTTCTTCCAAAGGTCCGCCTCGTCGCCGTATTTCTCGACCTCTTCGCGAAGTTTCAAGATATCCCTATCGTATATCTTAATAAGCGTCTCGTTCAGTCCCATATCTTAGGCCGCCTTTTTGTCCGACATCATAAAATCGAGAGATCGAATGAGCGTGTCGCGCAACTCACGACGATCGACGACGATGTCGATCATTCCGTGCTCGAGCAGGAATTCGCTTCGCTGAAAGCCTTTCGGAAGTTTCTGACGGATAGTCTGCTCGATCACACGCGGGCCGGCAAAGCCGATGAGCGCTTTCGGTTCGGCGATATTCAGGTCGCCGAGCATCGCAAAGCTCGCCGTAACGCCGCCGGTCGTCGGATCTGTTAGGACGGAGATAAAAGGCAAACCCGCTTCGTGCAGCATCGAAAGAGCGGCGGAGATCTTGCCCATCTGCATTAGGCTCAGGGTTCCTTCCTGCATACGTGCGCCGCCGGAAGCCGAGAAGATTACCACGCCCGCATTATCCTTTAGTGCGTATTCGATCGCACGCGTAAGCTTTTCGCCGACGGCCGACCCCATCGAACCGCCGATGAACGACATATCCATCGCACCGGCGTAAACTTTGTGCCCGCCGATCGTGCCCTTTGCAGTAACGACGGCCTCGTCGAGCCCCGACGAGGCTTTTGCCTGCTTCACGCGGTCGGGATACGGTTTCGAATCAAAAAATTCAAGCGGGTCGCCGGATGTTATATTCTCGTCAAGCGTCTCGAACTCTTCGTTGTCAAAGACGAGCGCGAGCCGATCCATCGCAGAATATCGAAAATGATAACCGCAATGCGTGCAGACCTCGTGCGATTCGGTCAGTTCGCGTTTGTAGAGCGCGTTGTCACATTCGGGGCATTTAACAAAAATACCCTCAGTATTGACCGTGCGTTTTTCTTCGGGTTCGCCGTCTGCGATCTTCGGCTTTTCCCTGCGAAACCATGCCATAAATGAAAAAATCAGACTACCACAGATCGCGGCCTACGTAAGAACTGCGATCATTTGGCTATGAATAAGGCCGTTGCTGGCGGCAAGCGGCGGACGATATATATCCAACACCGAACCGTCAAAATACGATACCTGGCCGCCGGCCTCTTTGACCAACAGCGTTCCCGCCGCCACATCCCAAGGATTCAGGCCTTCTTCCCAGAAACCCTCAAAACGCCCGCACGCAACGTATGCTAGGTCGATCGCCGCCGATCCGTCGCGTCGAACGCCCCGCGAGAGCATTAGAAGTTCGTGCAGGTGCCGCGCCGGTTCCTTGCGTTCCTTGATATCGTAGGGAAAGCCTGTTACAAGCAGCGAATCACTGAGTTTGTCGATCGAAGAGACGCGTATCGGCTTGCCGTTCATCGTGGCGCCGCCACCTGCTTCGGCAGCAAAAAGCTCATCGCGCGTCGGATCATAGGTAACGCCGATGACGACCTCGCCTTGGTGTTCAAGCGCGAGGGTTACGCAAAAGCAGGGATAATTGTGAGCATAGTTCGTGGTGCCGTCGAGCGGATCGATGATCCATTTCCACGTTGTATCGCTACCCTTAACAATGGCCTCGCCGCTCTCTTCGGCAAGGATCGCGTGCTTCGGATAGTGCGACTTTACCCTTTCGATGATCAAAGCCTCGCTGGCAAGATCGGCCTCGGTTACGAGGTCAATATCGCCCTTCTTTGAGATCTTGATCTTTCGACCGAATTTCTCGAGCAAGATAGCGCCGGCATCACGAGCCGTTTCGATCGCAAAGTTCAGCATTGTCTATTTCTTTTGAGCGGCGAGATAGCGATCGGCAACAGCGAGGAATTCCCTGATCTGGTCGTCCCAGAACGCCCAATCGTGTATTCCCGGACGCTCACGATATTCGTGCGCTACTTTGTGCTTTATCAAAAGGGCGTCAAGGTTGCGGTTGCTCGAAAAAAGAAAGTCTTCCGTTCCGCACGATTGATACACGAACGGGAGCTTCTTAACGTCCGCTGTCGCTTCGAGCACCGCAAACACGTCATTCGCCTGCCGAGTCTCGCTGCCGACAGGGCCGAAAACCACATCGACCGTTGAGCCGATATCACCGGCGGTCTTTGCCGTGAAGTCCGACGTTCCGAACGCTCCGCTGAATGAACCGACAAGCGTGAACAACTCCGGATACTTCGATCCGAATTTCAAGGCGCCGTATCCGCCCATTGAGAGTCCCGCAACGATCCGGTCATCGCGATCCGCCTTGGTGCGGAATTTCTTATCGATCTCGGGTATCAGTTCCTTGATGATGTAGCTCTCATACTTGTCGTTAGGTTTCGAAACGCTGTCTGTGTACCAGCCATTTGCCCCTTCCGGGGTGATGATGATGAAGCCGTACTTCGCTGCGTATTCCGTGACGTTCGTCTTGTCGGTCCAATTCGTGTAACTACCGTAGAGTCCGTGTAGCAGGTAGATGACGGGATAACGCTCTGTCTTCGCCGCCTCGTACCCTTTTGGCAGAATGACGCGATACGGCATTTCGCGAGCCATCAGCTTACTATCGAGCTTCTGCTCTCGAACCTCGAGTTGCGACCGAAAGTTGGCCGCCTCCGCTTGCTGCGCAGCAAAAGGCACTGCGAACGCGAGGGTCAGCAAAAGAATGGAGAAAGGTCGAGCGAGTCTCATATGCGTTAGCTGAACAACTTGCCGAACCAGCTTGAACCTTCTTCCTTCATCGCGACGTTCACGAATTCGTGTGCGTCGAACCAGACGCCCGAACAGCTATCGCAAACGTCGATCACGATATCCTCAAAATCCTTTTCGTGCAGCGTGCCGTCGCATTTCGGACATTTCAGCGCACTCGCACTCTCGGCCTCGGCAGCTTTCTCGGCATCGAGCTTGGTCTTCATCTTCGCGAGGAGCTCGGCCTCCTGGTTTCGAAAATATTCGTTCTCAAGAGCATCGCCGCGTTCTTTTAGATCAATTGCCATATATGGTGATTCAAACTCCTTTTGTGTGGTCGTAGCTTGACTTCAATTATCGCATCAGCGGCTTGTTGTTACAAAAACACCGACTCCCGTTATCGCGTGTGTTGAAGTTTGCATATTGGACACTTAAGATGTAAGCGTTGGAGTAAGGAGCGAGAGAGTAACGCGGTGAACCTTCCAAATTGGCTTACAATCGCACGAATTTTGATCGTACCGCTGATCGTGGTCGCTCTGCTTACGCCAATTGCCGAAAATACGTTCGGGATCAGCGGTTACGCCTTCGCGATCGTACTCTTCATCGTCGCATCGCTCACCGACATCGTTGACGGCCAGATCGCACGCCGCCGAAATCAAGTTTCCGATATCGGCAAATTCCTCGATCCGATCGCCGATAAACTGCTCGTCTCCGCGGCACTCATCGTCTTGGTCGAGAAACATCTTGCTCCCTCCTGGGCGGTCGTGATCATCATCGGCCGCGAATTCATCATCACCGGACTTCGCTCGATCGCCGTTACCGAAGGCATTGTGATCCAAGCCCAAATGCTTGGCAAGATAAAGATGTGGGCGCAATGCATCGCGATCGTCGCACTCCTGGTTGCGGCCGCGAACGGCACCGTACCAGTTTCGAATTTCGGACTCGATTACCCCGCCGCATTTTGGGAGGTCGCAGAGGTCCGAACCGCGTTCAGCGATCTCTTGACGCTCTCGCTAACCTCGAACGACTGGAAGGTTTTCGGCTACCTCGTCGGCCGCCTCGGCATCTGGGTCTCCGTCATCCTCTCCGTCTGGTCAATGCTCGACTATTTCCGATACTTCCTACGCGTCAGAAAGTCCGACACCAAAGCGTGAGCCGAAAGCGGCCGGCGGCATATTGGTGTAAGGTAAGAGTCGTGGTGAAACGCACGCTCTCAAGATCGGTTGGACTGTTAGGGGCAGCTTTTTTGGTTGGCGCGACCTTCGCCTGCTCGCAGTTCGACAATATTCCTCACCAATCCACGCTTCCCGGAACGTATTCGGTCGAGGCTCAGGATTCTTCGGGCAAATCCGAACAATTCCCCTTAACGATCAGCAGCGGGACAAACACTCTACGAATGGAATGGACGCAGGACGGGCGCCGTTTCCTTGGAACCGGCGTGTTTATGGGCGACGTCGGCGTTGCGTTCTCGGACGGCGAACCTAGCGCGTACTGCGGGGCAATGTTCTACAGGGTTGTCGGTTTGTACGAAATGTCGGGTTCGGGTGTGGTCATGGATGTGGACGATGTTTTTGAAGAACGAGCGACTCGAACGAGCGGTAAAGGAATCGTTGGTGATTTCAACTTTTTTCGGCAGCGTCGAAACGGCGAAACGATATCGGGAACACTCTCGATCAGAGAAAACGGCGGCAAGTACGACGTTACGTGGCTCACCAACGGCCAAACCTTAAAAGGTACGGGGTTTGAATGGGGCAATGTTCTCGCGGTGATCTTCGGCGGCGAAAATTGCCGGATCGCGCTTTATAAGAATAGGCGCGGCTTTTTCGAGAACGATCCCTCGGTAGTTAAATTTACGGCGAACGTCGCCAACGCGAACGGACTCCTGCAGACACTGAAGATCGACAAAGTCTCATCGCCCACACCCGAAACTTCGAATAGTCATTAAAGCGCTCTCGAAGCAAGGAATTCTTGATCCCTCGTTAAGCGAACCGCTCGTGTTGCAACAGCCTTGAACGAGAAAAAGGCTGCCCGGACATTGAACGGTCCGGACAGCCTATTCTTGGATTCAAATTATGCGGAGGTTTCTACTGAAGCTCTACCCAGTCGCCTGTGTGGATCTCCTGCGTGTTCTGAGTGATAACGACCGTGGCGGTGCGTTCTTTCACGTTGAGGATCACGGCTTCGCCGACTATCTTGCGGATCGCTGGACGGTTCCGCTTTGCGTCGTACGTCGTAACCATCTTACCGTCAGCCTGATCGCCGCTCTTTCGCGAACCTTGGTTCGAGAATTTGCCGCCGCGATACGTGTTGCTGTGAAAACCTTCGTCACGCTCGCTGACCGATTCCTTTTCGGGCGTCTTCATCAGATTGCCTTTGCCGAGCGCTCGATAAACTGTGAGCTTGTCGCCGACCTGCACGTTCTCTTCCTTGCCGAGGTCAACGTACGCGATGCTGTTCTGCGAAAGCGTTTCGCTGTTGTCGCGGCCCATAAGAATGCGGCCGTTCACCTTGCCCGTCGGATCTGCCCATTGGTTGAACTTCGCACTATTATTGACGAGCGGCGAAACGCGGTTCTCACGGATCTGTACGAGGTCGCCGAGCAGGAAACTCGAGCACGAGAACTTTACGCGTGCGACCGAGTAATCACCTTTGACCGCAACGGTCTCGAGGGCACCGACTTCCTGGACGTAAAAACCCACGTCCTTATTTGTCCAACGGCTTTCAACCTGTCCGCGAGGCCGCACGACGCTGAAAACGTCGCCGACATTCACGCCTTTGCTTGCACCCATATTGATGTAAACGAAGTTGTTCTCGCTAAAGTTATATCGCTCCGCTTCCTCGCTGCCGCCGATTATCCGGTTGCCGGTCGCGATCGGCGAAGACTGGATATAGCCGCCGCAGTATAATCCGTTCGGGCCGACGACAGCCATCGCCGATTTCTTTTGGACGATGATGTCGTCGCCTTGCGCGAACACCGTTGCACTAAAAACGCCGACAACGGCGCACAAAATTACGAAGCCGTTAGCAAATGAATTTACTGATCTCACACTATTTCTCCTCGAAGTTAGGAACGTTCTTGATTCTGTTAAGATCTCCGGCCGGAGTGTTTGCCGTGAGCTCTATTGGAAAAGCTCGGCCGGATCTATATCGGGAAGGGCACTGAAATACAGGCCAACTACATTCTATCTGCTTTGAAAAGGATTGGTCAACACATTTTTGCAATGTTTAACGCTTTCGGCTTCGCTTTCGCCCCTGCTCTATCGACTCAAGCGCCAAAAAATGCAAGAACCGTTGACTTTAGACCCGCTTTTTCCCACGAAATTTCGCGATTCGATCCCCGGATTTTGAAAGTTCTAATATGAATTTGCTATTATCACCGATTGCGGCGGTCGGCGGACATGCGAAGTTCGCTGCGCTGCGGGCCACACGTCGTAAAGCAAATACTCGCTCGACGCTCGACACGATGCTTGGCCGCTATTTGATAGAAGCGTCGCCTTTGAAACGAACATTCAAGAAACGTCCGCGTCTTGCCGTTCGCGAAGAAGGAAAGTCACAGCTGGCCACCGTGATATCGAATCTCGATCTCTGATCTCTGATCTCTGATCTCAGATTTCTGATTTCAGATCTTTGATTCCTGATTTTCGGGTTCAGGTTTCTAGAAACGGGCCTTCGCCAACACGCCGTCCGGATCTCGGATGTCTGATGTACGGACTTCTAGGCGCTAGCTTTCGGATCGTGACTTCCGGATCTCGGATTCCGCACTACGGTTTCCACCACCTGCTCCGGCAGGCCTTTTTAACCATCACCTTAGCCGGTGTAGCTCAGTTGGTAGAGCAGTTGATTTGTAATCATCAGGTCGTAGGTTCAAGTCCTATCACCGGCTCCAGCGTAACCTCTTTTAATAGTTGTATTTAGAGGTATTCAGAAAAAGTAGAATATTGTAAAACGACGCAGGTAGGACTAAAATTAGGACTAAACGGATAGGATCTCGACGCAAGTGGTAGACTTCCCCGCAAGCCTGGACCTAACCACCGCCGAGCGTGACGCGGTTTACGAGGCCGTCATCGACCTCGACTCAAAACGCCTCCAGCGCGCCCAGACGATCACGAAATGACAAAGGAGACAGATCCTCTACAGTGTTGCGAGAAATGAACAGGTTAGCTGATAAGGGCTGAAAGAAGACACCACTGCCGCAGAGCTCTTTTGTGGATCGAACATTTCATATGCGAGTTAGTCGAATCCTTAGTAGGGGTAGTTTAGATTCTTTGGGACCCTTTGCGACGCGAGACCACCTCGCCGAGGGCATTCACGATCTCTCGCGGGCTACCAAGCGGGTCCGTCCTAGCATCATGGTTTGGCCTTCGCGCATTTGTTGTTCACGATAAAATTGTATCGATTTGCCAGCTTCTCTGAGCCTTTTCGAACTGTTGGGATCCGCGTCAGGACATACCGCGAACAACCGAGGTCCGGATGGCTTGTTACCGTAACTACAAAGTCCTCTTTCACCTCATCTCCTTCAAGGTAACCAGGGCCGCCAAATGTGCCAAACGAGAATTTGTCGTCTCCAGCTTCGAACTGAATGATGATCGATCGGGCCTTTTGAACCTCTTCGGGAACGTAAACGATCTCGTCATGACGCATGGCGTCAAATATCTCTTTGCCGATAGCGAATCTCACATGGAAGTCCTCAACGGCCTGACCATCGACTGTAAACTGCAAGATGCGAAAACGCACATCCTGCCCCAAAAGCCCAGTTCGCGGAAAGGACGAGAAGACCGGCAATAAGCGCGAACTTAGTCACAATCTTAATCATTGATTTCTAACCTTCTTAAAATCGTCCAAAGGAAATGTTGCATAGACGCCGCCGCCACTATAGAAGTACACTTTATTTTCCAAGCTGGAAGTCACGATATTAGTACGGCCTGCGCGGGCTCGACCGATGTCTTCGCCGAAGGGGAGAAAGTCACGCCGGGACGTTAGGTTCCCGAGACCGTCTGTGATGACACGCGGGCCGCCGTCCAGCAACTCCAAACTTCTATTCGCACATGTCGTCAATTTCGCTCTTGATGAATTGCGCACACGCGCGAAAGACTTCGATCTCATCGTAATGAATGCTCGGCTTATCCTGACGAGCAGGGAAATAGCCGACCTCAAAGCCGCCGTATTGACGACGGAAAAACCAACCGGAGTCAGTACGCTTATTATCTGACCAGATGAGCCAGTCTTCCACGCGTTCAGGATTATCGCTCAAGACGTCCTCGAGGGCCTTCACTGTTAGCTCGCCTGCGATCGAGCAGTACTCGGAGTCGGAGTCAAACAACAAATCTTGGAATGACACATCTGTTGAATTCCTAGCATAAAATGCAGTTGGAATAGAAACTACGACCTTAGCTATCGTTTCGGTGTTCATGCTATTTAATCAATTCTTTGCCATCTTCACTTAGTTTATATCCCTTTTCAATGAGATAGTCGATTTCTTTGCGCAAACTTCCGACCACCTGAAGATGCATCCGTGGTGGGGCGAGGCCGCGCAGGCTCTTGCCGACCAGATACGTGGCAAGATGAAACAACGAACGCTTTGGCTCATTTCTGAAGATCTGGTTAGCGAACTTCGCGGTGGAATTGTAAGCATCCCCTATAAAGGTACCACTGGGAAGTGGAGTTTTCGGCCTTTGAGATAGGATAGGAGAGGAGGCTGAGAATGAAAAGGAGTAAGTTCAGTGAAGGGCAGGTATTGGGGATATTG
>Ga0138256_10000103_pt1 | contig 97455 bp, 174 predicted proteins | sample KNB2016incub_MG_FD_105486 | JGI IMG/M metagenome (GOLD analysis project Ga0138256, IMG submission 105486) | Active sludge microbial communities from wastewater in Klosterneuburg, Austria - KNB2014incub_MG | ecosystem: Engineered > WWTP > Activated sludge > Unclassified | place: Austria... | reverse complement strand
CCGAAGCTGTTAAAGAAAGAACAAATAAAAGGTAAATTAAATAATGACAAAGAAAGAAATTAAAGAAGCTAATTTATTAATCGCATTATTTGACGGTTGGGTTAGTTTAGGATTAGGTGGTAATTACACGCATATTTACAAAAGAGATAATGAAACAAGACACATCAGAAATTTTGAATACCATTCAGATTGGAACGAAATAATGGCTGTGGTAGATAAAATTGAGGAAATAGGTACTTCTATGGAAATAAGACCACATCATTCATATATGAGTTGGTTTTATAGTCCTAAAAAGACAATAACCTACTCAAAAGGAGCAGGTGGTGGTGGTGGTTGGACTGACCCAAGAAAACCATTTGACAGTATTGGCGGTAAACATTACTCAAGATGTGTAGGAGTTGGTGAAACAGCCGAAAAATTTAATGTACCAACAAAGATTGAGGCAGTTTATGATAATGTGGTTTATTTTATTAAGTGGTATAACAAAACAGTTAAAAGATAATGAGTGAACAAGAAAATAATGAATTGATAGCTCGTTTCATGGGATGGAGTCCTGATGAACGATATGATAAGGTTGGAGATTATCATATTTGGACAAATCCAATCGGTAAAAATGCTATTATAGGTTGTAATTTAAACTATAATAATGATTGGAATATGCTAATGACTGTTATTAATAAAATAGAAACAGGTCTTGATTTAGGATTCAATGTAGTTATGAAGAATGATAAGTGTAGGATATACCGATATAAAGGCTCTGCATACGAAAGTCAGGTAACAAAACTTTATGAAGGTGATAATAAATTCACATCAACATACTCGGCTGTTGTTGAATTTATTAAATGGTATAATGATTGGGCAAACGAAAATCAAAAGAAAAATTTATAATGGCTAAAAAAGAAAAAATAAATGTACACAAAATAGTATTTGGTTTCAAAACTAAAAACAAAGAAGGCTTTACAAAAAAAGAAATGAAAGAACTACTTAAATCATTTCCTGATGTAACAATAGAAAAATTCAATAAAGCTTTAGGTACAAATACCTGTATGATGATTAATAAAGAAATTATAACATACCATAGTGATATTGAAACGGCAATTCGCTTATGTGTTGAAAAAAGAGGTTTTAAATTTGGTGAATTTGATTAATAATTAATAATTTATGAACGAAGAAGAAAAATTAAACAGAGAAAAATACCCTATTTTTTTTAAACTGTGGGATATAAAATGTATTGAAAAGTGGAAAGAAGAAAACAAAGATAAAAAAGGTTGGTATGATTATACTTTCTATGCTAAAACAACTAAAGATTTAGAAATGCGTGTTTGGAATGGTAGTCATAATCCGAGTATGGAGGCAAATACAACATATCATACCTGTAAGGCAGGAACAAAGGTATTAATTTGGATGGTAAGCAGGATGGGTGATGTTGGCATTACAGATAATTTAAAGGATGCTCTTGGATATAGTGTAAGAGTTGAAGCTGATGAATATTTAACGGATTTAGAAATGATTGAAAATAAAAATGAAAAAAAATAAAGAATTAGACGAGTTAAGTGTAAGTGTATTGATTAGCTCAATGGTAAGAATGACATCAATCATCATTTGGACTATAAAAATAAGAAAATTTATTACTGAAATAGTAGGTTCTATTTTTGGTGCTATTTGGGCATCAACATTATTAATCTATATTTTCACAGAAAATAAATTTTATCTTAAATTATTTGCTGGATTAATAGCAGTAGGATTAATATTTTATTTTATTATTATGCTTTTAGAGTCTATTGGAAAGCGTAAGCGTGAAAAATACTTTGAATCTTTAGATATGGCAAATTTTGAAACACCACCACTAAATGACATAAATATTAAATTCTTCTCTGAAGAAGAACCGATTAAATACCTCGTTACAGATAAAAACGACCCAATGTATAGTAAAATAATGTTTCTTTATCCTATGTATGGCAGATTAAATCCAAACAAAACAGTAACAATATTTAAGAAAAATCAGATTGAGCCAATAAAAAATATAAATCTAAAAGATTAGTATGGAAAAAGTAAAATTAGAAGAAAAAATGATTAAGTCCGATAATGAGATTAAAGATTTCGTAAAACAAATTGGTGCTAAAAGCCATAAGTTTGATGTGCATTTTAGCATTATAATGGATGTTTTGTTCCCTAATACATTTAGTATTGAAATAATTTTTGAAGATGGTCATAAATACGGTCAATCATCAAGTTCATTTAGGGATTGTTTTGATAAAATTGTTGAAAGTGTTTGTTGGGGACAAAATAAGCCAAACCCTTATCCCAAAAATAATTTTTCACTTAATTGGAAAAAATATCCTGAAGAAAAGCCAACTGAATATGGAGAATACTGGGTGTACCGAAATGGATGCGGTAAATTACATAAAGAAACTTGGAATAACACGGGTTGGGCTTACAATAACAACGACATCACTCATTTTACAACAATAATTAAGCCTAAAGTATAATATGAAAGAAGATGCAATAAAAAACGTACTAAGTGCCATGTCTGAGTCTATTGGTAAAGAAAATGTAGAATTATACCAAAAATTAATAGATGGTAGTGGTTTTAAGAAGGCTGAAGGGATTGAAGAATTTTTCTATATGCTAATTTATCCTCACCAAAAATTCCTAAAGGGTTTAATTGATTGCGAAATAAGTAAAAATGATTCCGTTAAATTTATTTACCTACATCATAGTTTTATTGAACATAATTTTGTTAAGATAATTCAGGATGTAGAAGGCTCTGCTTGTTCGGCTGACAAATCAAGAACTATTTTAAGGGCATTATGTAATTGGTTTATAAAAGGTGAGCGTATTGATTGGAATTACGAACAGGAATATACATTCCATTTACCAAAAAAAGTGTTTACTACACACGAAGAAATTGTTGGTTTTTATAAAGGTTTAGAAAATTTATATTATGGAAACTATGTACCATATTTGGGTGAACTTAAAAAATTAATATCTAAAAAAACAGATAATGAGTAAAGAAACAAAATACTTTTTATCAAAGAAATTCTTAGATGGTTTCAAAGAGCAGGTAAAAAAAGATACTTGGGGTAAAGGACTACCTATGATTTACATGGATGATGAAGGTAGGATAGTTGAGCATTGGGAAAGTGGTGAAATAAAAATAATCAAAGAAAAGGATATTGATAGATTGATATACTTAGATGATTTTAATGGTGAAAAAGAAACAAAAATAACTTGGGATAGAACCCGTACAGTATTTTATAATGGCGGTGATGGATTACTTATGAATACCTATGAGTGTTCAAGTTGTAAAACCGTATATCACTTTGAGCAAATACAGCATAAATTCTGTCCTTTTTGTGGAACAAAATATAAGTACGCTATTGACGTATCAGTTTAAAATAATATAATAACAATGCCATCAGTAAAACAACAAATAAAGAGAAGTCTTGAAAAGGCTAATAAACTAAAGAATAATGAGGTTGAATTTAAAAGCACTCATAATCTACTTTTTGAAACTGCTCCTTTTTATACACCTGATACTACAAGGTTCAGGGTTGGGACTTGTACGGGAATATTTAGCTTTGATGGAGGTAATTATATTATTATTGGTATAGGAAACGATAAGCAGGGAAACGGACACCTACAAGATGTATTTGATTGGTTTGAAAATTCCTGTAAACGAGATAAAAAGGATTTAATGGTAGTTGAAATTATGAATAAGGGTTTTATGAAACACTTAATTGAAAAAAGAGGTTTCAAGGCTATTAATAACAATAACGTGGTTAAGTCTTATAAAGATATAAAATAATGATAGAAAAATTTAAATGGGGAGTTGTAAAACATAGATTAGGTGGATACTGTGTTTCAAGGGATGGAAAATTATTGCAATCAATTTTTACATTAAAAAGTGATGCAATAAAACACAAGAATAATCTAAAAAAAGTAGCTGATGCGATAGAGGAAAAATACTCAAAAGCATTAAGCGATACAAAAAATATAAAATAATAAACGATATTATGTTACCAAAAGAAAAAATACAAGACCCTAATTCATTAGAGGAACACTTTTGTAAGGAATTTGAAAAGATTATGAGTAGAGATTCTATGATGTTAAGAACTATGGATGAATTTGAAACCGAGATGCTTTTGAAATTATTAAGTTCAAAACCTGTTCCACTTGATAAAGTAGTATCAAAAGATAAACATTTCTTATATCAGATTATTGAAAAAAGAGTAGAGCATTGTTTTACTTTTAAAATTAACGATGCAAGGGTTATATTATTTTTATCTATAATATCTAAGTCAGCAGGTACAGCGATTATGTATTTGACATATTTACAATACGTTTGTAAAAAAATAAATATCAAAGAACTTGATTTCGATAAACTTATACTGATGTTTGCTGATGGGTTTCCAACTGAAGAAGCATTACATATTATTTGGGATAAACAAAAAGTAAAAAGAGATTCGGGTAGTGATAATTTATTAGACTATCAAACTGCCATTAAGTCAATTCAGTTTAATGATTAAAATTTAGTGAATGAAATATTTTATAGTATTGGTATTAGGTGAAATTATTGGTTATTACGTTTATATACATGGGATTATGCCATCAGATATTGAACAAAGAGCAAAAGAACTTAACCTATTAAATTACGACTCTAAAAAAAACGCTTTTGTTATAAAAGATAGCGTGTATATTGATAATTTTGATTTAGAGTATTTGAAACACGGAAGAATTAATAGTAAAAAATAACTATGTTAATATCTTTATATACATATAGCCTTTTGTTAATATCTTTTACTTTGATAAGATATATACAATTGGTAACTTTGAATATAACTACGGTCAATCATAAATTTATGCAACAATCAACTATTTTAATCAAAAACACTTCGGAGAAACACAAAAGAGCTTATACTGTGTTAGAGTTTTATTTAATGAAGGAAGTAAGTAGGTTTAAAGAAAACCTTTTACCTGAACAGATAAAAGAACTTATCTACCAAACACCATTTAAGGAATTTAGAGGTATCCTTTACTCATTCTTTGATAAGAATAATATTTTAATATCAATTAGCCCTTATGATATAAGTAAATCAAACGAAGAAATTAAATGCAAATGGCAATACTATATAAGTATTGACGGTGTTGACATAATAGAGGGTGATTTTAATAAAAGGGAACACGCTGAGTTTGTTGCTTTCCAAAAATCATTTGAGTTTCTTGAAACTAAGATATTCATAAAAGATACATCAAACAGGTTTTATGACGAATCATCCGATTCATCTTGCCTTAATGTTAATTGGAAACATTTAAATAAAGTTTTAAATCATAAACGTAAAGCTCTAATAGCTAATAATAATGGGTAGTGTTATTGAATATAAAGAATGTGATTGTGGTAATAAGGAAATGACTTCGGATTACCATTACAAGTCTGATGAATTATATGAATTTTGTGATGTCTGTGGATATTTCCATACAGTTTCCATAAATAATAAGCCTGAAGATAACAAATATCCTGATGGTTGGCAACCCGAATATAATGAACAAGAGGGCAGAACGGGATATGTTATAAGGGTTTTTCAGAAAGATACGGTTGGTCACATGGTAAGCTGTATAGAAAAAGAACACTTAAAAGAAGCATTACAAGATTTAAAAAAAGATGAACTTGTTACAAAATTTACCGTTACATTTAAAAACAAAGAAGGATTTTGGCAAACACAGATTTTTAATAAAATAAGATAAGATGGATATAGTTAAATTACTTACTAAGATTTACTTTGATACAGGAGATGCTCCGAATCATATTGTTTCATTTTATGAAAAAGAAAATATCAGTAATGTTACCGATATTAATGCCGAGAAGTTCGTAAAGATATGCGAGAAGCATTTAATATTAAATGAACCATCAATATTGTTTAAGTTTTTGGACTTTATGAATATAAAGATTGCTATTTTCCCTGTTGTAAATACAGATGAATGGTCTTATAGGATATACAACGAAAAGGATATAATCATAAACAATGAATTTACAAGCAGGAATGAAGCTACTCTTGAAGCACTAGAATCGGCTTTTTATTTATATCAAAAAAAATTAAAGAAAACAGAAAAAAATGGAAACCAAAACCAAAACTAAGACTAAGAGTAAAAAGAAACCCTCTAAAAAGAAGGTTATTTCAAAAAAAATACCAAAGATTAAAATTTGGTTAATGGAGAAGGGTGTTAATCAAAAGGATTTGGCAGCTAAAACTGAACTATCAACCAATACAATAAATAGATTTGTAAATAAAGGTAAAGCATCTAAATCGGTTATAAAACTTATTTCATACGAGCTAGGTGTTTCTTTTGAAGAATTAAATGAATTACTTGTAGATAGTGAACCAATAGCAAAATAAATAATCATGGTAGTAAGATTAACGTCAAGTCAAAAGATAAACAAAGTAAAACAAGCTTTAAGAATTATTAATTATTCTATTAATAAGGAAGTTAGTATTGCCAATTCATCAAAAGTACATAAACAAAATAGACGTTTCGTTTATGATGTTCATCGTAGATGGATTAAGAAAAACAATAGTGCTATTCCTGTTGAATTAGTGGTTGAGTTTAAAAATAAATTTAATCCAAAATCAAAATAATAATTAAGATGAAAACAACCAAATTGTTCTTTGATACCGAATTTTCGGGATTACATAAAAATACTACATTAATTAGCATTGGTTTAGTTTCTGAATGTGGTAAGTCATTCTATGGGGAGTTCACAGACTACGATAAATCACAGATTGATGAATGGTTACAAACCAACGTAATTAATAATTTATTATTTACAGATAAAATAACCGCTTCGTGTGGCTCTTGGGAACATTGGTTAAGTGAGGAAGGTAATTTCAGGGATGCGCTTGATTTTAGTTTAGCTAAAAATAATATGTCTGACTTCCAATGTATCGGAGCTAATCCTATGGTGAGAAATAGGTTAGAGAAATGGCTTTCACAATTTGAAAATATTGAAATGTGGAGTGATTGCCTGTCATACGACTGGGTTCTATTCAATCATATTTGGGGTCATGCTTTCAGCATACCTAATAACATCTATTATATCCCATTTGATATTTGTACTTTATTTAAAGAAAAAGGAATTGACCCCGATATAAGTAGGGAGGATTTTGTATCTGATTCTGAAACAATAGATTTGCTATACGGAAAAAAACATAACGCACTTTATGATGCCTATGTAATTCGTGAATGTTATAATAAACTTAAACCTTAATGCTTGATAGTCTACTAATAGCAGGTGTATTAATATCATGTGGTGTATTAATAGGATTATTTATATGTAAAATTAATAAATCATGAGTAAATTAATTAAAACATATAACAAAGAAAGAATATGTAATAACCTTATTCATTTGAGGATTAATGATGGATATACTCAACATCAATTAGCATTTGAGATAGGTATTAAAAGATGCACAATAGCATCATACGAGGAACAGGGAAGAAATGTGCCAAGTCTTGAAAATCTAATTAAATATTCAAATTTTTTCAATGTTTCAATTGATGATATTATTACTAAAAAGCTATGGCATTAAGTGATACGGCAGAATATTGGCAAGATGTAAAAAGAAAATCCATGTATTTTGAAGGAAATAGCTTCAGACACGCTAAAGGTATTGATTGCGGACACAACCACAATATAATGGATACGGAATATATTGAGGATGTTCAATGTAACGCTTGTAAGAGAATTATTCAGGAAGGTAATACAGTTGGTATGATTGAGGGTAAAGCACCTGAAACATATTATATGAGCAACAAAGAAAAGAAAGATTATAACAGACAGAAACGATTTAATGAGCAACACGGTAAATGTCCTTGCGGTAGTATTTGGGTTATTAGAATTAATAATACAAACCAAAATAAATTTCTAGGTTGCTTACAATACCCTAGATGCAAAAACACAAAATCAATAGAATGAAAATAATTAAAGTAATAATAGGACTTATATATTTGCCAATATTGGCATTAGCAGGATTAATAGCAATAGTGAGATTAATACTTGTATTAATATTTGTATTTGCTTGGGATAAATCAGGTGATTGGTACGCAGATATGATATGTTGGATAAATGATAACGTTGCAAATTTAAAAGAAGATAATGAGCAAGGAAACTAAATATTACTTTTATTCAAATAAATATCAGGGTGAGCGTTATTTTAAAGTAGAAGGTAATGATAATGATGTATTACAAATAATAACTAAGGTTACTGAAAAGAAAGGTAGAGCATATTGTATAGGTGTTACATATATAAAATACATAACCTTTATTGGCTCTTGGGGTTGGAAACTTTCTGAATCAAAAAACATAAAAGAAATTAAGCGTAAAGAATTTGATAAGGAATTAAAGAAAATGATTGATGCTTTTAAATGTAAATAAAATGAGTGATTTTAAATGGAATAAAAGCGATATTCAGTTTTATGGTGTACTATGTGTAATCATAGGTTTTATAATTGGAGTTGTTGGAACTTTATTCATTCAGGAAATAAATAAATTATTTTAATATGCAAAGAGAGAATTTAAAAATAGGTCAACAGGTACTTGTTACGCCATTACATTATAATAAGGATTTACCTGCACCTAAATCTACTAAGATGTATGTTCGTGAGTTAAAAGAAGGTAATTGTGCAGGTTTATCACATCGTAAAAATGAAAAACGACATATATACGGTATTCTTTATGAGATTATTCATCCTTTAAATTAAAAATATAAATGCAAACAGAAATTATTCAAGGCACTAAGCCATTAAAAATAAATGAATTTAATTCCTTTTTAGAGAAATATTCAGATGATATTAAAAATGGTTATATTATAGTAGAAAAAACCACAACTATAACAGTAGAAATTAGAAGAAAATCAATATATACTGATATGCCTTATAGGGAATCAGATGAAGGTAAAGTTATAAACGATAAGGCAAATTATGCCTTAAAGAAGATTGGTTTTAGAACAGATTTATTACAAAAAATTCATTCTACTAAAATAAATTATACATATTGTGGACAAACTAATCATAATAAATAAAATGGCAAAAAAAGTAATAGCAAAAAAAGAAGCTAAAAAAAGTTACACGGTGGTAACTAAACCAAAAGAGTTTTTAGCTAAAACACCTAAAGCAAGTGGTGTAACATTAGCAAAAGATAATAAAGGATATTTCGTTTATACTCACCGTTGGGCAAGTAAGCGTTTTAAAACCATTTTATCAATACCAAAATCAATTATTGAATTTTGCGAAAGCACAGGATAATTAAATTATGATAAAATACAGATTTTATAAAGAAGGATTGAATTGGTATATTGATTTACCTGAATGGACAGGCTCTAAAGCAGATTTAGAGATGGTAGCAGGTGCGGATAATATGCTTGATTATATGGCAGAGGGAAATAATGAGGTCTACGCTTTTATATCAGAGCAAGAATTTGTAGGTGCTGATTTATTGCATATAAAAGGATTGGCTGATGATATTGGTAACGGTGCTTACTATTTAATGAAGAAATATAAAGGAATTGAAATAAACTTAACGCTTTGGTTATGCGATGTAACCTTATTCGTGTTCAATAATAAATTCCCTGAAAAAATATACATCTGTAAAATTGATAATGATTAAGGAAACTAAATACTATTTCTATAAAATAAAATGGCTTTAAAATCAGACGATAGTGACATAAATAAAAATTGGTTGTACATGAATTTTGGAGGTAATGGAGATTATTATTTAAATATTGTACATGAAGATGATAATGGAATAAAGACCGTTAATGGTGTCCGTATATCAACTTCAGGTGGATATGCACCATCAGAAGTTAAGGTAGCTGCTGCCGAATTATTCAGGGCATTGGAGAAACATAAATTAAATGAGTATCCCGATTAATTGATAGTAATGGCAAAAAACAATAATTATTTCAATAAAAATAAAAATTCTGTTATTACTATTAGAGGTAATAGGAATAAGGATATGTCGGAAAGATTTGAAAAGAAGTATCCTCACCTTGAAATAGTTGATAAAGGCAAAGTAAGTAATAATTTTGGAGCAGGTGGATTTAAGTTTTATCAGCATTTTTTATGTCGTTGGAAACCTATTTGTAAAAAACACAAACCAATGGAACTTGGATACATAGCTTGGGCTGATTGGGCTGATAGAAAAATAAAAATGGGTCATATACAAAAAAGTTGCCCTGATTGTAAAAGATATTTTTTTAAGTGTGAAATGTAATATTATGCCTGATAAACCACTACCAAAAGAAATACAATATTTAGCTGATGCTATTGAAAAGAAAGGTGCTAAAATAAAATTTGGTCTTGAACAACAAGGTCATATACAAACTATTGAAAAAATGCTTAATGAATTTGGTAGTGCTAAAAGTGAATATATTTGGGAAAAGATAGGTAAGGAAATAGGTTGGTGTCCAAGAACTGCATCTTTATATTATTTAGAATATTTGAGAAATAAAAATCACATTTAAAAAACAACTATGGATACAATAACAGGTGCAGTAAAAATGGTAGCAGTTAATTTTGCTGAATGGAAATATAAAAACGGGTATATTTCTAAATATTTTGGTAATGAAGGTGATAATTGCGATAAGTGGTATAAACAATATACTACACCTGACCGAAAATACTACACTACTGATGAACTATACGAAATGTTTTTAATTGATGAAAGAGAAAGATTAAAAAAAGATAAAGAATCACAAGTTTTACAATAATTAATATGATAACAAAGAAACAATATTTAGAGGCAAAGGCTACTGTAACTGAATATGAAGAAAATCTTAAAAAAGCCCATAGGGTTATAAGACCGAAGATTAAGAAAGGTGAGCTTGTAAGAACTACCAAAGGATGCCGATTTAAAGGCGGTTTTTCGGGTACTGTTGTCGGTTTATGTACTTGGGGTGAATTTCCTGCTGTAAAGGTGAGAAAATCGGTTGGTAATCGCATTGTAGTTTGTTTGGCTAAGAACCTTGTTAGGTGTAATAAAAATATAATAAAAATAAATAAAATTAAATGAAAATAATGTTAGAACAGGGTGATAAGGTCAAAATTATACCAACCGATAAATTATTTGAATTGCTAAAAACAAGAAACTTCTGCTCTGATGATGAAACGAGAAAAAGTGTATCAGATGCTATCGGTGGTAAAGAAGGAATAGTAAAAAGCATTGAGGAAAAATGGGCTTTTGACTACTTCTATTTTTTACCTAATGGCGAGGATAGGAGCTATTCTATACCCTATAAATCTGTTGATTTTACAGAACCTACTAAGTAAAAAGTTTTCAACAAAATGAACTTAAAATTACCACATTTAGCTTATTATTACTAAATTTGCACACAATATATGATTTTAAATTTTAAATACGGTTTTAACCACGATGGTTTCCTATACGGGTGGCAAAATCAAGAACTTTATAGACTACCATCTACTTCAGGAAATAAATCATACGGTTTAAAAAAACTATCATTAATCCCTGTTGGTAACGTAGAAGGATACCGAATAAAAAGACAAAAATTCTCGATTCAGCAATTATTGGATAGGACTGATACTATTAATGTAAAGATTAAAGTTATTAAAGATTCAATCCATTTACCCGTATGACCGATATGACAGAACTAGAACAAATGAAATTCCATTGTGAACATTGGGAGGGCATATATAGCTTCAGCAATAAAACAAAGCATTTAGTTGGCAATACATATCCATTTAAGTTAATAAGTGATAATGGAGTATTATTTAATTCATATAATTCATCAGCACTTAAATCTGACGAGCAGCTATTACTAAATAAAGCAATTAAACGTATAGGCAAAGTAGAGGATGTTGATTACATGAACACATTCAGCACACCTGTTAAAGTTGCATTTCATGAAAACAATACAAAGTTACAGTTATTTCATGGTATTATATACAAGGAAGAAACACAATCAAATACTGAATTAACTTGGTTAGTTATTAATGGTAGGGTTATTGATTTAGTCAATAAAGTAAGAGGACTAATACCTAAAGGGTATATTTATTACGGAATTGAGATTCCTAAAGATATTTTAAAAAAAGCAGTATTAAAAAATGGTCTTTCAATAGATATTGATAAGGAGAACTTTGAATATAAAGCAAACCCATCAACTATATTAATGAAGTCATTAGATGAAATTATAAAAATCTACGGTCATGGAAACAATAAAAAAAATAAATATTGAAGTATTAAAACAGCCGATAGATTTAAGTAATAAAGAATTAACTAAGATTTACGAATCTACTATTGACTGTTCTTTTGATAAATGGATTATCGACGAATTACTTATTAATAAAGATATTTATTCTCAAGTACCAGTCGTAAATATATCATGTAAAAACACAGGATATTCTTTAAATATTAAAGGATGCTATAATGTTGAGTTATCATCATCAGTAGGATATAAATCAAGGGTAAACGTGTTTGGTTTATTTAAATGCTTATTTGAAATAGAAGCTATAAAAATTAATTAGTAATTATAAAAAGAATGGAATACAAAAAAAAGTCAGACGGAAATCATTTTTACAGGATAGGAGAAAACATACTTCATGTTGCTCATTTCAGAAGTGATGATACTATAATTGAAAAAAGTGAGTTTATAACTACAACTTACGAAGTTAGAAAGAACCAATGTTGTATAAACACTATTGATAATTTACCAAACGAAAACCTAATTGATATATCAAAAGAAGAATTTGATAATGAAATAAGAGAGGTGATATTTATATTAGGAATATACGAATACGCAAAATAAATTATGAGTCCGTTTTACATAACTCAAGGAGATTTAGCATTAACAGATGTTAATATACCTACGCAATCTGTATATACTGATACTTCTGTAACAGGATTTCCTAATCGTTATACATCTATTACTTTTAGTGGATATGATTATCCAACCCGAAAGAAACAGGAAACGGTAAAAGAAAGACATATAAGAGAGAGTGGGGCTTTTAAGTGCTTTTATGTAAGGGGCAGTTATATACCAATTAATAAAAACATAATTTCAAAAGCTGAACGAAAAGAGAAGGCTGAAAGAGTAAATAAATTTAAAGGACTGAATGAAAATTTAATAATAAAGTAGTATGGAAACAAAGTATAGAATAAAGGAAATTAAAATACCACTTAAAATTGGTGAATTATTTATTTATTATCCTCAAATAAATGGAGAGGAAAAGGAAACTACGGGTATATTATGGTGGAAAAAAAACACCACTAAAGAAGTTTGGCGTTTCTTTTATAAAATAGGTAATGTACCTTATGTTGATTATGAAAACAGACAAGATAGTTATTCAGAAAGAGATAAGTTGCTTTATTTTAACACAATAGAAGAAGCAGAAAAATTTATAAAAGATTACAAAATAACAGCACAAGAAAGTGTAAAAAAGTTTTGGAGTTCAAATTCCTCTAATTGGGATGATGAAAGATTAGTTAAATATCATAAAGCATAAAAAACATGAGCAAAGCTATAAAAATAAACGGTGAGATACATTTTAAACGCAGAGTATCAAATATAAATAAAGATACAGTAATGCTTATTGCTTATCTTAACTATGAGCGTTGTACATACACGATTACACAACCAAACCAAGAGAGTGTTTTTTTTGGAAAGGATGGTATAGAATATGATTTAGCTAGAGTTTCTTTATTGAAGGATGCTTTACTATCTATAAAAAGAGAATTAAAAATAAAATAACAAACAAAAAAACAAAAATCATGGCAAAGAAAGAAAACAACAGTTTTGAAACAAAGATTAAGAAGGTTTCAAATCATTTAATCAAAGAAAAAAAAATAACAAGTTGGGAGGCTATTACGTTATATAAAGCTACTCGTTTAGCTGCAATAATATTCGATTTAAAGAAACTTGGATACATTATTGAAACAAAAATGGAACAAAATGGTGATTCACACTTTGCAAGATACCACTTTAAAGGAATGAAGAAGAAGAAGTAATAAAAAATAAAGTAAAAAAAAGATAGATAGATAAAAATTATGAAAAGACAGACAACACTCGCAGAATTGGTAACGGAGTTGAAAGACCAAAACTTGCAAAAAAATGATTTTGTAGTTCCTGCAAACTTATTATCAATGGAAAATGGCTTCCTTGTTGTAAACAATTACAACAACAATGATAGCCTAACTAAGTTATTAAATGAAGTAGGAATTAAATCTGAAGAATCGGAAAACAAATTAATTTTAAATTGTTTGCCTGTACTTCATTCACATTTATCTGAAAAACTTGATATACCTCGTAAATACTACAATAGGATTACAGCATTAGAAGAAAAGACTTTGATTGATGAAAATGTATCTTATTGGTTAAAGAACATGAAGGGAAATGTTTTTTTAAGAACTTTCATTAACAAAGATAAGAATGAAGGATATGCGAGAGCGTTACTTTCTGACCGATACAATGTTATTGATAACTTCGATGTATTATTGGCTACACTTGAAGCGGTAAAGAGTAGCGGTTTAAATCTTAAAATTGAAGATAACGGTTGTGATTTATCGGAAAATAGAATGTTTTTAAGATTTATTGCACCTGATGTTGAAATAAACGCCCCTGAAATAGTTAAGAAATACACAAACCCTAAAGGAAACAAAAGTAATGTTGGTGATGGTATCATTACGGGATTTGTTATTACAAATAGTGAAGTTGGACAAGGTTCATTTTCTATTAGTCCAAGAGTCGTTATTTTAAAATGCGATAATGGTATGGTTTTTAAAGATGATGCTTATGGTAAAATTCACTTAGGAGGTAAAATGGAAAATTACAGCCAAATTAATTGGAGTGAAGATACTAAACGCAAAAACTACGAACTGATTATATCACAAGTAAAGGATGCGGTTAAACAATTCACAAGCGAAGAATTTCTTGCTAAGAAAATTAGTGAATTAGCAGAGTATGCTCAAATAGAATTAAAGCACCCAATGGACACGGTTAAAAATGTTACAAAACATCTTAATATGTCTGAAGAAAAAGAAAGAAGTATTCTTGATTTCTTTATGCGTGGTGGTGATTTTACTCCTATGGGTGTAAGTCAGGCATTGACATTCTATGCTCACGAAACAAAAGATGCGGATGAAGCTTATGATTTAGAAGTTGAGGCTGTTAGCATTCTACCTAAGATAAAGAGTATGGATGTTCCAACGGTTGTAAAATCAATAAAAACACAGGCATCTTTGAACTAATATTGGTAAAAAGCGAAAGGGTGGAAATCACGCCACCCTTTCTTACTAAACCAAAATTATCATTTTATGACAAAATACCTTGACAACGAAGGCAAAGTAAAAGTAATTCAAATAAAAACAAATAAAAAATATTTATTCTATACAATTATTGTGTAAAACATTGATTTTACTAGGGTAAAAATCAAACGCAATTAATCAAGTTAGTTGTAAGTGGTTGAAAATAAATCAAATAAAAAAAATCAAGATTATTATGTCATACATAACAGATAAGCAAATAGACAAAGCACAACCCATAGGTAGCCTAAATAATCCAATATTCAGAAATGATTATCTCGAAAGGGAAGAAAAAAGAGGTCATAAATTAGTTGCTGAGTATTTAGGTTTTAAATTGAAGTGGGATGTTCATGTTGATTACAAGGGTTCTGAGCGTATTTATGAAGCAAAGCCTATTTTCAAGTTATCACATGAAAGATACGATATATACGAAAGTAATTGGAATGATTTACACCGTGTTGTATCAAAAATGAAAGAGGATAACTTATTTGACGATAACTTAAAAGAAGCTTGGGTATCTTTAGATACAGATAAGGTTTGGAAGGCAATTATTAAAAAATTAAATAAAAATAAAAAATGATAGATTTCAATAGAGCAGAAATGTCCGATTTAACCTCCCACTATGTAGGAAACTTTGGTTTGGGTGAAGATTTAGTATTAACAGGTAAGCCACATCACTTTAAAGATGCCATTGTAAGAGAGGTTTTCTTTAATTTTTTATTGTCAGGGTTTAAAAATGATATTTTTTATCATTTTAGAAGAAAATCCGACTTATTAATCTATGATGTGAAGGATTCAGTAGAGAAAATATTCAATGATAAGAGTAATTTATTTGAAGCATCTGTTGAGATAGCACATCATTTGTACCGCCAAACTGTAAACAGTAAGATTAGAGGTGGCGAAATGTATGTCGTTTACTTAAAAGATATGGTTATGGATGGCGAACTATGTGATGCTGTTGGTATTTTTAAGTCAGAATCACGGGAAACGTACCTGAAGGTAGATATTCATAACGGTACTATTGATATTGAAACCGATTTAGGCGTTAATCCATCGAAATTGGACAAAGGGGTACTTATATTCAACATAGATAAGGAAAGAGGCTATAAAGCCGTTATGGTGGATAATAGCAATAAAATAGCCGAAGCATCAACCTATTGGTCAAAAGACTTCTTGGATATGGAGCTAAAAGAAAGCCCCTATTTATACACTTCAAACTATATTAACCAATGTGTAGGATTTTGTGAGGAGGTATTAACAGAGGAAAACAATGTTGATAAAAAGGATAAGATGATGGTTATGAACAATTCTGTTAAATTTTTTGATGATAATGTTGAATTTAACCAAGAAGAATTTAATACAGTTGTTTTAAAAAACCAACCCGATTTAGTATCTTCATTTAATGAACATCAGGAAAACTACAATAAAACATACGGTATAAAGAAAATGGATAATTTCACTATTTCAAAGACGGCAGTTAAGAAAAATGCTAGGCTATTAAAAAGTGGTATTAAGCTTGATGATAATTTTGATATTACAATTAAGGGTAGACATGACTTAATTGAAAGTGGATATGATGATGAAAAAGGTATGGGGTTCTATAAAATTTATTTTATTCACGAAACACAGAAATAATTATGGAAACATTAGATACTACTAATTTATCAATTATAAAAAGAGGTACTGTAATAATCAGAAGAACATCTTGGAAAGATAAAAAGGCTTATGATGTTACATCGGGTGATGTTCCAATGTACAGATTAAAAAAATGTATTGATGAATTTGAAAGGTTAGGATTTGTTGAGGTTGAATTTTATTTTGACCTTACAGATAGAATGTATGTTAAACAACTTGAAACGAGATTACACAAATATTATTAATATGAATATTCATTTTTTAATATATGGTATGTCTACTGGATTAGTAATTGATTCTAATGCCAACAAAAACACATATTATAACTTAAATGAAGGAAACATAGTTAGACCATTTCTGCAAAGCTATCAGTATCAGATTATCGGTGTAGTACCTAATCAAAATGATGATTCTTTAATCGTTAATTTAAGACCATATTGCGAACAAGCTATAAGAATTTATAACAACCAAAACAACAGAATATGAGTATTAAGATTTCTCAGTCATTATTAAAGGGTTTGCTTGATTTTAGAGAGGGCGATATTTGTGGATTAGTATTCAAGGCAAAGTATATTGACGGAAAATATGATTTGTTTCTCCCTTCAGACGTTCAGAATGTTGGTGCATGGTTTGAGTATATGGCTACTGGTAGTGTGCCTAAAAGTGGTGGTGTACCAAAACCCGAATACATGAAACGTAAGAAAGATGATAAAGGAAACCCTGAGTTGGCAACGGCATATAAGTTAATGCAAAAACATATAGATACGTTTAAAAAGACAATGGACTTCTATGGTTTTGAAATTTTAAGAGTTGGGGAAGATATTAAAGTACTATATCCGAATAGTATTGAGAAGTTTGGTTTTGAAGTTTGGCTTACAGGAACTTTGGATATTCGTGCAAGAGCAACAAAGGACATTTATACTATTGACCAAAATAGAAATAAAGTACTTGTTGCTACTAAAGGACAAATACTAATAATTGACCTCAAGACGACTGGACTATTAGATGAAAATACGAAATTCAATGACTATTCTTGGTATTTAAATGGATTAGACCATAAAGTTAAATTAGTAACTCAGCCAATACACTATAAATATATTGAGTTATTAAAAACAGGAGTTGAGCCACCGTTTTTATTCATGTTATATAACACTAAAAACGAAAACGATGCAAGGATTATTGATTTTAGACTTGATGAATCTTCTTTTTCTGAGCATGAAATGTTTATTGAAAATGGCGTGAGAAATTTAATGTATTATCAAAAACATGGATATAAACCATTACCAAGTTTAACAGAGTGTTCGGAATGTCCTTTAAGAGATGGTTGTGAATATAAAGCAGTTAATCCACCTATTACAGTTTTTTATTATGGACAAACAAAATAATAAACCAATTAAAATTCATAAAAGAATTAAATTAAGTAAGGAAAAAAGAAAGAAGATATTTGAGCGTGACAATTATGAATGCCAACTTTGCCGACCAAAAAAGAACTTATTACACTTACCACTAAAGAGAAGAATAGACCATAAGATACCACTATCAAAGGGCGGAAGTAATGAAGAAGAAAATTTATGGTTAGTATGTGACGATTGTGATAAAGCTAAAAAGAATAAATTATTTAAAAGATTTAAGAAAAAGGATAAAGAGATTAAATTAAAACAAATAACACATAGGTCTTTAGTGAAACTTGATGGAAATAGTAGTAGTAAAAATGTTTGAAGATTTACCTCAAGTTGTTCAATCTGAAGATGGGAAGATATATCAGCTTAACTATATTGATAATATAGGTAGATTTAGATGTTTTAAAGAACTTATTGCAAAAGAACATAATGGTAGTTTATATTATACGATAGAAAGAAATAGATACTCAGCATACAGACTACAATCAATAGCAAAGAGCTGTTATAAAAGAATTGATTTAACGAAAAAAGTAATTAAAAACTAAAAAAATATGGAACTTTATAAATTCATTAGGAATAAAGAAATAACAAAAACACTTGATGAAAAAGGATTTTACAATGACTTCGGATTTCCTGAAATTACACATCAACAGGTAACCGATTGGTTATACGAGAAGGGAATAAGTTTAGAAATATATACCTGCTCTGATAGTAGAGGTAAAAACTTTAATCATCTTATCCGTAAAGTAGGAAAAATGATTTATGAAATAAGAACATTAGATAATAAATGTGTTACTGATAGATATGAAGCTTGGGATAAAGGAATTATTGAAGCATTAAAATTAATAAAGTAGTAGTATGAAAATTTAAATAAAGCAACAGAGGAAGTATTAAAAATAATTTAAATAATGGCTTATAAAAAAATATGTGGAATATATAAAATAACATCTCCTTCAGGAAGAATATATATTGGACAATCATTAAATATATATAAGAGGTGGGCTGATTATAGGAGTCTATGTAATTGTAGTGAGCAATATAAATTATATAATTCATTCTTAAAATACGGTGTAAAAAATCACATATTTGAAATTATATGCGAGTGTTCTTCTTTAGAGGAAAGTAATACAAAAGAAGTGTATTATGGTAAACTATTTAATGTTACAGATAAATATACTGGGTTAAATATAAGAGATTGTGGTGGTAGTAGTGGAAGTCACAATGCTGAAACTTTATTAAAAATGAGTAAATCTCAGTTAGGAAAAAAAAGGTCTGAAGAATTTAAAAAACAAATATCAATTAGACAGAAAGGTAGACCAGCTTGGAATAAAGGGAAAAGTGGATGTCAAGTCGCTTGGAATAAAGGATTGTCTATGTCAAATGAAACTAAAGAAAAACTAAGTAAGGCTCACTCAGGGAAAGTATTAAGCATTGAGCAAAAGAATAAAATAAGTATATCATTAATCGGTAGAGTAAAGACAGATGAACATTTAAAGAAAATAGGTAAATCCAATAAAGGTAAAATAGTATCAGATGCTACAAGAAAGAAACTAAGTGAATCTCATAAAGGTATATTGCAAAGTGAAGAATCAAAGAAAAAAAAGAGTGAGGCTTTAAAAGATTTTTATAAAAATAAAAAAATAAAAAAATGACAGATTTCGCAAAAGAATTAGGAAACAACGAACAAAACGAAATAACTGAAAATAGTGTTTCGTTAAATAAATCTTCAGAGGTATTTGATGCTGATATAAGAGTATCTATTGATGCCCAAGTTTCAACAGCCCGTGCTTTTCCTCGTAATTTAAAAAAAGTTCTTGATAATATTTTATTTCTTGCAACACAGGATAAAGAAACGGCAGATAATTGTTTTTATTCGGTTAAGCGTGATGGAAAAACTATTCGTGGTGCTTCAATCAGATTAGCTGAAATAATTACGACTTGTTATGGAAACATACGAGCATCATCAAGAATTGTTTCAAACGATGGTAAAATGGTTACAGCACAGGGTATGTGTTGGGATTTAGAAAATAACGTAGCTTTTAGCGTAGAAGTAAAACGTAGAATAACTGATAAGTATGGTAGAGTATTTTCTGACGACCTTATTGTTATTACCAATAATGCTTGTGCTTCTATTGCCTTACGAAATGCTATATTTAAAGTTGTTCCACAAGCTGTTACTTCAAGAGTTCAAACAGAAATTAAAAAAATTGTTCTTGGAGAGGCAAAGGACTTTGAAACCACCCGTAAAAATGCTATTGAATATTTTGTTAATCTTGGAGTTTTAGAAAAAAACATATTAGATTTATTTGGCAAAAAATCAGTACAGGATTTAGATAGAGATGATATTTTTGATTTAAGAGGTATTGCCACAGCTATTAATGAGGGCGACACAACACTTGAATTGGCATTTTCAGTAGTACCAAAAACAAATACAGCAATAAGTAAAGCATCAAAAATTTTAAGCGTACCTATTGAACAAGGTGAGGCTGAATATGAAAAAACAAATATCACAAAACCTACTTCTGAAATTAAAATAGCTACCGAAAAAGGAACAAAAACTATTCAACCAAATGAAAGCTTCCTTAAAGATGGCGAGAAGGAAGTTACTTTTGGAGAAACTGATGATAAGCCAAGCTATACTATTGAGATTAATAGTGTAACTGATGATAAAGGGAATGAAATGAGTCCTTCAATTTATGCGGGAATTAAACAGGAAGATTTAGTCAAGCGAGATGTTGATTTCAATGAGGTAATTCCTCAATCATTCATTGAAGAACAACAGGCTATTGCTGAAGAAGGTGTTGAACCTGTCGGTAATGAAATTGGTAACTTAACAAAAGAGGAAATTGATTACGAAAATAAAACTCAAGAGCCTGTTGTTGAACACGATGGAATGAGATATAATCCTGAAAAAGCAACTGAAACACTTGAAGTTAAGAATGAAAAAGGAGAGTATGAAAAAGTTCATGTTGTTGAACCAATAAAAGAAGCAGGGTTTGTAGTTGACACACCTGTAATTACTGAAAAAGAACCTACTAAGGTTAAAGAGGTTAAGGAAAAGAAAAAATACAAGAAATTTAAAAAAGGTAATAACGGATTATTTGATTAAAATTAATAAACATGGCAGGAATTTTTAGTATAGAAGCATTACAATCAATTTATAAGTCTTATCACAAGAGAGATATTGATAAACCAACATTAGAAGAATTTATTAATGAATCTGAGCCTCCAATTAAATTAGTCGAGCCTGTAAGTGCTAAAGTTGAGTCAGTAGAGGAAAGAATGATGAAGCTATATGAGGAAAAAGAACGTAAGGTTACTCAAGATTATCAAAACAGACTATATAAAAACCCTGCACCCCTTACAGATGATGAAAAAATTAAATCAAAATGGAGAAATGGTCGTAGATAATAAAGATATTTAAAATGATAACACATGAACAATCGGTATCAATTTATAAAATAAGTTTATTGGTTTATAAAGAAAGAAAAGCCAATAATATATTACCATTAATTGATAAACCATCATTTAAAAACAGAAAGTATGGAAATAACAAACGAAGTAAAAACAATTAACATAGATTATAAATGCGATAAATGTAATGAAGGTTATATGCGACCTACGGGAACTGTTTTCCCTACAAATCCACCGCAAATACCCCATAAGTGTAATAATTCATTATGTAATGAATCAAAGACTTTTAATTTATATTATCCTTATATTGATTATAAACCTATTGATAATTAAATAATGAAACCACATATAAGTACAATATTAAAAGAAGGTGCTACATTAAAAGCTAAAAAAATAAAGTTGACTAATAAAAACTTAGCGTTGATTGAAAAAACAGTAATCGAACAAGAAAATGTTTTAGCATTAAAAAAAGTACCCGATAGTGTTTACCAACAAAGAATAACTATATGAAAAAAGACGACTTTGTAACTAAAGATATTGAATCGGATATTGTATCTCTCGGATATGATGGTATTTTGCCTGTTGATGTTAGGTTAGTTTCTGAATGGCTTGAATCAAAATTCCCTAACTCAATTTTAAGGGAGGGATACCATTTATGGAGAGAAGATTTATATCAAAAGGCTTTTATAAAATATCCTTTTCACGACTCTAATGAACGAAGAAATTATATAGTTCGTTTAGCTATTGATGGAATACTTAAAAATACACCTGAAGGTAATAAAGTAGAAAATAATGATATTAAAAACACATTAGATATAATAGAAAGTTTTGAAAAGGCTGAAAATTTAAAACAAAACACAAAAGATGTATTAGATGCAGATACAAATGCTATAAAAATATATCTTGGATTAGGTTACTCGGTTGAAGATGCTAAAAAGGCATTTTATAAAGTATTTGGAGATAAATCTGATACTAATAAAAAAAGATGTGAAATACTTGAGAAATTCATTAAAGATTTTGAAAATAAACAAAATGACAAAAATAACATTTAAGCAGTCAAAAAATTGGTGGCAATCAAAAGACCTGAATTGGTTTATTGAAAATGCCGATTTCGCTTTTACCAATAACGGGTACAAAGGAAATAGAGTTAGAATAGTTACAAAAAAACCGTTATACATTTTAGGTGAAAATAATGATATTGAAATGAATTGTTTTGAATTTGATAATGATAGATGGGGAATAATGATTACATCAGAAACAATGTTTAATAAAGTGTTGGAAGAATCAATAACTGAAAGAACAACCGACGTTATTCCAATGCTTGTAAAATTTTTAAATAAATGGGGAGCAGTAGGGTGTATAAACCCTAAAATGAACTTAACTAACATAATAAATACAATTAAAAAAAATCACAAATTAATAACAATAAAAAAATAAAAAGTATGTCAAAAATAGACAAAGAGTTCCAATTGCTATGCAATAAAATCCTTAACGAAGGTAAGGAGTATGAAAACAAAAATCGTGGAGTAAAGAGGTTGCAAATACCTAGCTATACCTTTAGACACGAATTTAAAGATGGTTTTCCTGCAATCACGAACAAGAAACTATATTGGAAAGGTATTGTTGGCGAGTTAATTTGGTTTTTAAGAGGAGATAACGACGTTAAATACCTAAATGATAACGGAATCAAGATTTGGAACAAAGATGCTTATAATTGGCATAAAAAGACATCAGAGGTAGTTTTATCTGAGGAGGATTTCTATAAATTGGGTTCAGGTAGTGTTGGACAGAATTATTCTGTTCAATGGCGTAATTTTAATGGTAAAACAGACCAAATTAAGAATTTAATTAACGATATGACTCAGGATATAATGTCAAGTCGTTTGAAAGTAAATGCTTGGAATCCTTGTGAAGTTGATATGACGGCTTTACCTCCTTGTCATTCTGAGTTTCAAGTGATAGGAGTTCCTTTAAGTGATGGAACGTATGGATTTGAACTTCAATGGGTTCAGCGTTCAGTAGATACATTTTTGGGGCTTCCATTCAATATTGCATCATACGGACTATTAGCTAAAATTATTGAAGATATAACAGGGTATAAAGCTTTGGCTATTGAAGGTAATTTAAAATGCGTTCACTTCTACGATAATCAATATGATGCAGTTAAACAATTACTTGAAAGAAACCCTGATACTCACCCTAATTGCGAAGTATTGCTTAAAGAAAGTGATTATGCAAGACCTGTTGATATTGACAAAGTGTTTGCTAACTATGAAATAAAAGATTTCAAATTAGTTGGATACACTTCTGATGATGAAATTAAAGTTGAGATGTTAGCACCTAAAGAGATATAATTAATGACACAAACTAAGAGAAAAAGCTTTATAGAGTCTTTGGCTAATACCTTAGTCGGTTTAATAGTAACAATAGTGTTTAGCCCATTAATTTATTGGGTTTGTGATGTAAAAATTTCACTACCAAAAATGAATGTGGTTGCATTATTGTTCACTATTCTATCAGTAATAAGAAACTATGTAATAAGAAGATGGTTTAATAAAATAAAATAAATAATAAAAATTATGGAAAACACAACAGAAAAAGAAATGGTGGAAAATCCCATTCATTACGGTGGAAAAAACAATCCACACGAAGCCATTAAGGTAATAAATGCGTGGGGCTTAAATTTTGAATTAGGAAATACCGTAAAGTATATTTCAAGAGCAGGTAAGAAAGACCCAAGTAAAAAGATTGAGGATTTGGAAAAGGCTATGTGGTATCTAAATTACGAGATTAATAAACTTAAAAACGAAGCTAATAAATAATGGCTCATATTGATTATAAATTAATGTATGAACAACATCCTGTTTTTTGGTGGATAATACTTCTTTTAAGAATAGGATTTGTTTGTATGTGTATTTATTTTTTAATTCAAATGAAAAAAGAGAATAATAAAGATAAGAAAGATGGTATATAATATTAATGAAATTGAATATGTTTTAGTTAATGTCATTATTAATGATGATAACAGAAAACAATTAGAAGGTTTAACGGATAAGCATAAATGTATTGTTCAGGATTTTATCTTATTAAGAGGCAATTCACTATTCACATTTTTAGGACTTTATTCTCCAAAAATTAAATTAGCCATATTAGTACCAACAAAAAACATTATTGAATTTAATAACCAATTATACATATAGAAATTATGGAAACAAAAAGACAAAACGATTTACCTGCTGAACATAAATGGAACAGTATGTCATATAAAGAGAGAGAGTCATTCCTTGTAGTTCAAGGTTTGCATAATCATTATATTAAAAATACTATACCTAATAAATTCAAAGATTTAGCTTTAGGTTTAAAAAAGGCATTAATAAAATACCAAATACCTAAAAAAACAAATACAGATAATAAAATGGCAAAAAGAAAAAAACAAGAAATGGTTATTCTTGGAACAAGAGGTGTTGGTAAAACATATTCAACTGAATACCTAAAAAACAATAAGGTAAAATTAATCCCTGCAAAGAAAGACGAAAAGAGAAACAGGATTGATATTAATGTAACAAATATCAGTAAATTTTTAAATGGATTAACTGATGCTGAGTTCATATATACACATAAGACATTAGGTTTGGCTGTTTCAATGAGAAATATTATTTCAGATTACAAAATATCAAAGGAAAGATTTTGTGAAGAAATGGGAATTGATAAAAAGAATTTCAAATCATATATGTCAGGTAGCCGTAACTATGATTTAAAGGATATTGCTAAATTAAATGCTTTAGCAGTTAAATTGTATATGGAAAATGCAGAAAAAAATGCAGAGGAAAGTGTACCTGTTAAAATACCAATTAGGACTTCAAAATCAAAAAACAAATAGTTATGATTGATTTTTATTTAATATACAGATTGATTAAAGAAAATTTATCTACTGTAATATTTATATGTGCTATATTTCTTGCTTTATTACTTTTTTGGGATAAAATAGAGTACCTATGGGATGTTGAGCAAGGTAAAAGAGAATTTTTTAACGATTATCATCACAATAGACAAAAATAAATTATGAATTTAGGATTTAAAGAAAGATTTAAGGAATTAATATTGAGTGGAGAAAAAATTCACACAATTAGAGAAGATTCTACCGATAGATGGCGTAAAGGTATGAAAATACATTTTGCAACAGGAATAAGAACAACTAATTACAATTGCTTTAAAGAAGGCGAATGTATAAACACTCAAAAGATTGAGTTTAAGTGGAAGTCTGTAAATGTTGGCAAACCAAGCGAAGATTGGGAAGTTACTATTCTTATTGATAATATTATGTTAAATGATATAAATACTATTAATGAACTTGCTAAGAATGATGGTTTTAAAGACATTAAAGAGTTCTTAGAATGGGAAGGTTGGCATAAAAAGAATTTTAAAGGAAAAATAATTCATTTCACAAAAAAAATGTACTAATTATGGCAAAAAAAGTAATAAAAATACATCAGTACGACGACAAGTATATTACTGAGATGCACCTAACTAAGACAATTCTTAAATCATACGGTGTTAATATAGAGATAGTTCAAAAGAAACGACCTATGCACCACCAAACAAGGTTTCATATAACGGGTAATGGATTATACTCACATATAGCAACTTCATTACTTTCTGAATTATGCCATTTAAAAACAAGTAGGTAGTTATGGCTGAGTATTTATTTCAAATAAAAGGAAAATTAGGTGAGCCTGAATCGGGATTCTATGGTAATAGTAGTAATTGGTCATTTCCCCCAATTTGGCAAGATAAAGTTGAGGCTAAAAATTCAAAAGAGGCTAAATTAATTATTGAGGAAATGTATGATAAAAAATTTCCTTTAAGGGTATTAGCTAAAGACCTTGATAGTAATGAGTTCTTACTTAATATAAAGGAAATTAAGGATGATGATAGCTTTACAAAAAAACTATTTGAAAACATTGAATGTAAACAATGCCAATCACAATTTAAAATAATTGAGAAATATCAGTTAGGTAGTAATAATAGTAGCCGTGAATTTTGTTCTTCTGAATGTAAAAATGAATACAATAATAAAAATAGGTTAAGTAATCTTGACTTCAGAGAGAGTATAGCTATACACGATTACGTTATTTACAAAATAACAAATAAAGAAAATGGAATGTGTTATATCGGTCAAACTAAACAAGCGTTTACTTTCAGATGGTATCAACACTTTTACCAACCTAAAGATGTAAAATTCCACGATGCAATTATGGAATTTCCTGTTACAGCTTGGACATTTGAGGTTATTGAGAAAATAGATATTCCTGAAGCAATTAAATATGATAAAGCAAGTATAAGGACTTTAATATTAAGCAGAGAAACTGAATACATTAGAAAGTTTGATAGTATTAAGAACGGTTATAATTCTTTAAAGAGTATTGATGATGGTATCTTAGATGAAAATCAACAGGAAATTGAGTTTAATGAAAAAGAAAATGAAGGGTAAAGTTGAAATGGTTATTTGTTCTGCAATATGGTATAAGGAATTACCATTGATTAAGAATGATATACCTAAAGCATTGATTTATCCAATTAATATTTCAAGTGGTTTGGTTTTTTGCGGACACCGACACCCACATTGTATGTACTCAATGATTGCTATTACAGGTAAAAGAAGTGTTACAAATGCTCCTGATGGTGTAGGTGAATATGAACAGGGTTTTTTAACTAACTTTAATAGATTTGTAGACAGAACCGAAGGTGCTAAAATAGCTTTAAATTGTGGTCAGATTGAAAAACTAAATTATTCATCAAAAGAATTATATTCAGAGGATTTATATTAGGTATTATGACTATGGAATTAGATTGGAATAAACGAAGTAATAAAACAGGTTCTTGCGATATATTTATTTTTTGTTATAAAGAAGAATATAGTAAACAACATTCGGTTAACATTAATGCACATTGGGGTAAACACGGAATAATAAGAGAATATTATGATATGGGTTTAACAGTTCAGGAAGCTATTGACTTTGATGTATGGTTTACTAAATTAAAAGAATTATTTTATAAAGAAAGTAATCTTGCAATTGATTCTAAATGGAATATTGAATTAATAAAAAAAGATTATGATAAAGGATTTACTATATATGAATCTAAGGAATTATTTTTTAATGAAATGAGGAAATGACAGGATTAACTGAAAATAATGATTTTTTAAATCAAGCTAAACCTTCTACTCAAAACGTAGAGCCTGTAAAGAAAAAAAGACGTACAGCTTTAGAGATTGAGATGGAAGCTTACCCTGATTACTATGCTTTAACACCATACCAAAGAAGGTGTCTTGTTGCTACAAATTATTGGAATGTGATGTATGGTAATAAAATAGTTGAAGTTCCGCCAACTGATGAACATTATCATAAATATTTTGATAAAATGTGTTACGATAGATATTACGAATATCAAAAACAGAAGAAAAGAGAAGCTGAATATGATGCTATGATTAAAAGACATAGGGAAGAAAGTGATTTAAGAAATAATAAAGTGTCGAATGAATTATTAGTAGTTGAAAATATTATTAAACCTGAAGAAAATGAAAAACCAAATAGAGTTGCTATTATTGAGGATAAGGTTGCTGAAGTTAAAATTGATGTTATTGCTAAAAAAGAAGAAATGCCAATAGAAGAAAATAAGAATTTCCTTGAGGAAAAGAGGGAGCATCCCGTGTATCCTAAAAGAGAAAAAATAGAACCAAAAAAAGAACCTGTTCCTGAAGTTAAAAAAGAGGTTATAGATAAAAAGAAAATTAAAAAAGTGAAAAATAACGATAATAACGAACAAGCAAGTTTATTTTAATATGGCTAATCCTTTTGACAAGTTTTTATCTGTTGAGGATAAACACCATATCCGAGTTGTAAATTACATTAAGGATAAAATACCTGAAGTAATTGCGTTCCATATACCTGCGGAGGGTAAGAAGTCTGCCTTTGAACGTTATAAGCATAGCATAATGGGAAATGTAAAGGGATTACCTGATTTTGTATTCCTTCATCCAAAGTTTCCTTCTTATAATAAAGGCGAAGCTATTTATCACGGTTTATTGATTGAGTTAAAAGCACCCCTACACGAAAGAACGGTAATGAAGGGTAAAAAAGCAGGTAAGGTAGTTAAGAGTGTTGGAAAATTGAGCGACGAACAGGCTGATTTAATTAAGAAACTTAATGTATTCGGATTTAAAGCTGTTTGTTGTTTCGGTGCAGATGAAGCTATTGCTGTGATTGATGAATATTTCAAAGATTATTATGAGTTAAAGAAGATATTAAAAATAAGAAGTAACCAAATATTAAAATAAAATGTGGAATAAATTTTTAAATTACTGTCATAAAAATAAGTTTATGATAAGTGCAGTAACATTAGTTGTTGTATGTGCAATAATAGGCATAAGTACACTTGTATTTAATAATAGTTATAGTGGTACAAATTGGCATTGGTCAGTTTCTTTATTCGGATGCGGAATAATGTTTTTTGTTAACTTTTGTATAATTGATGAAAAAGATGATGATAAATACTTAAAAACAACGAAAAAAATTGATAATGAAAAAGAAATACCCAACGTCTGATAAAGCAAAAGAGTGGAAAAAACACCTTAAACCATACGGTAAGAGATTGGCTAACAAATCAACACGAAAAATTAACAAGAAAAGTGGTAAAGATACTTTAGAATTATCATAAAATTTGGTATTATTGAGTATGGAAAAAACAAAATGTATAATGGTTTTATTTAGAAGGTTTATGCGTATATTTTGTTTTATTCGTTTACATTACTGGAAAACAACCGACTACATGGTTAATGATTTTGTAGTTAAGGAATATTGTAAGTGCGGTAATTGTGGCAAGGAGAAAGTTTTTATAAGCGAAAATGATATGACTATCTGATTATTTTATGAGTATTCCATTTTATAAACTGAAAGATATACCAAAAGAAACTTTTGTTGTTAGGATAAAACAAACAAATCATTATATACATATAAATAAAACTTATGGTCTTTTTATTAAAGCAAAAATGTCAGGCTGCTTGGTTTTAAGAAGTAAAGATGATGCAAATGATATGATTAATATCATTAATAAATTAGAATTAGAATATTTGGGGGAAGCAGATAAGGATTTATTAACCGAATACGAAGTAATTCCATTTGATGAAGCTTATAAATCTCATGGGATAGTTGAAAAACAAATAGTTTGGAATTAAAAAAATGATATTAAATTAATTATGATAAGGCTAGTTGCTACAAATCGTTGGAAGGATAGTTGGTTTATTGACCTACATCCCTATGCTAAGTTACTTTTATCGTATTTATATGATAATTGTGATGATGGTGGTTTTATAGACCTAAACTATACATTATGGTCGGCTCAATTAAAAATGGATAAGCCACACATAGTTGAAAGTTTAAAAGCATTAAAGATGGCATTACTTAGTGATACTAAGAAGAAATTATTCATTAAGGATTTTTTAAAGCATCAAGCTAAAATTCCCTTAATTAAGGGTAATGAAGAAAGTGATAGGATTATAATTAAACTTAAAAACAATCTTGAAAGATTTAATAATGCACCTGAGATATTGAATATTTTAAACAATCATGTTGTAGACCCAAGTGAAGTAAAAAAAACAAAAGAAAAAATAAGCAAAAAGAAAACTTTTGTAGTACCAACATTTGATGAATTAAAAGAATATTATATAAAAGAAAAACCCGATGCTGAGTTAAACGCCATTAAAGATATTTACGACCACTATGTAAGTGTTGGCTGGACAGTTGGCAAAAATAAACCTATGGTAGATTGGGAAGCTTGTGTAAGAAAAGCAATAAGGAATAGAGAGGAATTTAGCAAAGGAAACAGAAACTACAACATGAATAATAACAATAAAGTAAGTAGAACAGAAACAACGCTTAGTGCTGTTGATGAACTAAAAAAGAATAGCTAATTTATGAGTGAAAATAATCAATTACAAAAGATAGAAAACAGCACTACTAATGCTTTAATGATTGTTAGGAATGAGCCATTATTGTATTATCCCGACTTAAAAGATACTGATGTCCATAAATCAACCGTGCTTAATGATTTGGAAAAACAAGTATTGTTGGCTACATTAAATTTCCCTAAAATAAGGAGTTTAAGTATTATGAGGGGTGATATTGGTCAGCCAAATACAGAATCGTATGATGCTTTGGTTGATATTGTTGGTTTGGCTATTTGGACAATGGGTATTACGGAAAACTCAATGACGAAGGCAGAGCAGAAATTATTTATACCTATTGCTATTGAAGAAATTAAAACATTTCCTAATTTATCTATTGAAGATGTTCGTATAGCTTTTAATAGAGGTTCACGAAGAAAATATGGAGATACATTTCAAATGAGCATTACTAATATAAACGTATGGCTAACTAAATATGTAGAAGAAACTAAACAAGAGGTAATGTTAAGGCTTCCGTATATAAAGCCAATTCAGATTGAATCACCAAAAGAACTTAGTAAAGAAGAAAAATTAAAAAACCATAAGGCTTGGCTCGAAAACGTTTATAATAATTTTAACGAATATCAAAAAACATTCAGGTATAATTTTTATGACTTTAATCATAAATTATATATCCACTTAAAAAAGATAGGATTAATTAATTTAACAGAAGAACAGCAAGAGAAAATTTGGAATATGGCTGTTAAAGAACTAAGAAATGAATATCACCCTAAGAATGGTCGTAATTTTGGTCAGAGAATTGATTTAAAGGGCATATACGATGGTTTAAAGCTGGATGAAGTAGACAAGAATCAACATGACTTAATAGTATCCCGTGCAAAGAGAATAACGGTAAAGTATTTTTTCATTAGATTAATTAGAGAGGCAAAACATATCAGAGATATAATTGAGGATGCTGAAAAAGACTATTTAGGCAAAAAAATGACAAAATAAGCCAAAAAAACGCCTAAAAAACAAACATTACGAAAAAACCATCAAAACCATTGTTTTAAGGCTTTAAAACCCAAAAACAACCCAAATAACACATCCATTTAACATATTTTAACATTACATATTTGACTTTCATGTGTTATTGTTGTATCTTTATATCATAATAACAAGTAATACGGTCAGGTATGAAAACAACAATCAAAACGATATTAGTAGCCATTTCGGTACTAATCTCCTCTCAAAAACAATTATCGGCTCAAAATGATAGCCTAATGCGTATCATCAACGATGAATCCAAGCATGATACTGTAAGGATAAAAGCTAATACTAACTTAGCTATTAGTTTTTTGATTAACTATAAATATAATGAAGCTGAGAAACTCGCACTATATTCCATTTCAAAATCAGAGAATATTGGTTATAAGAGAGGAATGGCATCCGCTAACGCTATATTAGGTAGTGTTTTTTCAGAAACATTTAATAATAAGAAGGGTTTGGAACATTCATATAAATCCATCCAATATTATAGAGAGTTAAATGACACAAACAACAATAACTTCATATTAACACTAGACAAAATATCATCTATTTATTCTCAAATGGGCTTATATGATAAATCTATTGAAGCTGAATTAAGAATGTTAAACATTTGCGAAAGAATAAATAATAATAATTTTATTATTTTCTCTAGTAGTAATTTAGCAAATATTTATAGAATAAAAGGTGATTATAATAAAGCAATTACTCATTATGAGAGAGCTTATAATTTATCTAAATCTATTAAAGATACAGTTTCATATCCATATATATACTTTGGTCTTGGTGATGTTTATTCAAAAAAAGATTTTAATAAATCACTATCATACTATCAGAGATATTTAAATATTTCTAATTTATTAAATGATAGTTTAATGTTGTCAACTGCTAATCTAGGTATCGGTATCCTATATAAATCTAGTAAACAATACGATAAAGCAATAGAATACTTAAATAAATCATTAATAAATACCAATACAGAAATATTAGCCGAAGCGTATTTAATGTTAGGAGAGATATATTATGCTAAAGAAAAATATAGTTCATCCTATATGTATTTCAACAAAAGTTTAATTATAAGCAAGAATATTGAATTGAGAGATAAAATAATGCTTAACTATAAAAATCTTTCAAAAGTAGACAGCGTTAATGGAAACTTTAGTAGTGCTTTTGAAAATTACAAATTATATAATTTGTATAAAGACAGCGTATTTAATGTTGAAAACGAAAAAAATATTGTTGCAACCGAAATGAACTTCTCTTTTGATAAAGAAAAGGCAATACTTAAAGCAAAGCAAGATGAACTCAATAAAGTATCAGATTTAAAGAGCGAAAGACAAAGAGATATTATTATAGGAGTAGTTTTATTACTCATTATAATTGCTTTCGTTACCATTTTTATCTATAAAAGTTACTTGGGTAAAAATAAGGCTCATAAACTAATTAGCTATCAAAAACACTTAGTTGATGAAAAGCAAAAAGAGATTTTGGATAACATAACCTATGCAAAACGTATTCAAAGTTCAATTATACCGACAGAGGAATATATTAGCAAATACGCAAACAGTTTTGTTATGTACAACCCAAAGGATATTGTAAGTGGGGATTTTTATTGGGCAACAGAAAAGGATAATAAATTCTATTTAGCTACTGCTGATTGTACGGGACACGGTGTAAGTGGTGCTATGGTTAGTATGATGAACGTATCAATTTTAAATGAGGTAGTTAATCAAAAAGGAATAACCAACACGGGAGAAATACTTAATGAGGTTAGAAACAATGTGATTAAATCACTTAACCCTAAAGGTAACGAGGGAGTTAATGATGGTATGGATTGTGTTTTATGTGCATTTGACTTCAATAAAAAAACATTACAATACTCAGCTTCAAACAACTCATTTTACATTATTAGAAATAAAGAATTGATTGTATGTAAAGCCGATAAAATGCCAATAGGTTTAAGTACAAAAATGGACAACTTTACTACAAACGAAATACAATTACAGTCAGGTGATGTTGTTTATATGTTCACAGATGGATATGCTGACCAATTTGGCGGTGAAAACAACAAAAAATTCAAGTATAAGCAATTAGAAGAAACTTTGATGTCAGTACAAGATTTCACAATGACAACCCAAAAGAATGTATTAGTTGATAAATTTTACTCTTGGATGGGAAATAACGAGCAAACAGATGATGTTTTAGTAATAGGTATCAAAATTGATTAATTATGTTAGAACCATTAAAAAAAGATGATGGTAAGTTTCCATTAGATGTAAAAATTTTGGGTGTGTTTTTATCATTAGCTATTATTATAGCATTTTGGGATAGTTATAATAGTCCAACTTATTCCTACTGTAAGAGTGGTCATTGGATGGGTAAATGTTATATATGTGATACAACCGTTACTATAAATAAAAAAACAGGTAAAGTAGTTAAATATGAATTTTAATAAATAAATTATGGATGTTAATTGGAATGAAAAAATACTAGGTTTACGAATAATTGATGTTCGTGATTTTTTAATATTTATAAAATTCAAAGGATATTATGTTTATAGTATTAAGGAATTATACAAAAAAATTGATTGTGATTGGGAATTATTTATAAAAACTTTAGTTAAAAAGAACTTTATAAACATTGTAACAAACTCAGAAAATAATAAAATAATTGAATTAACTAAAGATGGTATATCACTTACAACTAAAAAAAACATTAATCCAAAAGATAAATCATACTGTGACAAACTTATAGAGGAAGTTAAATCGAGAGCATTGTTTATAAACAACGATGAATCATGTCCTTTATATATTTCAAAAATATTCGTATTCGGTAGTTATCTATATAAGAAGGATAATTACAAGTTTAATTACCTTGATATTATTATAATTATTAATGAGAAGAAATTTTTAGAAGGCAAGGATTTTGATGAAAAGAGCGATGCGTATATTAATTTTTGTGATATAAATGATTTATGTTATTGTAATAGTACTATTTTTGGTGAGTTTTCAAGAGTAAATAAATTTATAAATACTGTAATAAAAAAAAGAAATTCTTTTTTACACATACAGTCAGGAGATTGTGTGCCTAATGATTGGAAACGAGAGGTTGTTTTTGAGGGAGTAGATAATTCAAAAAAAATAAAAACCAAAAAAACAAATTTACTAAACTAATTTAATACGACTTTATTAAATCCATTATAGGATGTAGTTCAACTCCATTAGGAGCTACTCCCTTTTGTGAGTGTATTTTATCAAAAAAACATACACCTATTATAGCAAATTTTATATCCTCAACCTTACCTTTAGGTAAAATGTATTTTTCAAACTCACTCCTAACCTCACGATAGCTTTTAATAAACTTGCTATTCTTTAAAGAATCACACTCAGGATTTAATATTTCACCTATCATTGTTGATGTAGTATCTTTTAAATCAACTAAAACTAAATGATAATCTCCATCTTCTTCTTTTATGTATTCCTTAATTTTACAATTAATTTCATAAACATAAAATTCATATCCGAATCTAATATCTTTATTAAATTTTTTATCATCAACAGGATATGATTGGATTAATTTAGTTAAAGCCTTAACGGTAGTATATTTTGGAATCCAAACTATTTTATTTGACTCTTTATCAGAAAGTGTTTTTACATCCCATCTTTGTTTACCACCACAATCATTTCTGAATGAAAGTAATGAAATTATAATTAATAATAATAAACTTTTTAAATGCTTATTCATAATCTTTTGAATATTACGTTATAAAAAAAATTAAATGTTAGATTCCATATAATTCCAATTGATATAAAATCAATCCAAATACTAAATAAAGGTTTATAAAGAACGATAGCTAATACCATTAAGACTATCATCAGCGACTTAAAAAAATGCCAAGCATCAGTAAAAGCAGGAGCAATATTAACTCCTAAGAACTTTTTACGTTCTTTATTACCGTTATCCCAATCAATATATTTGTTTTTCCAACTTATTTGAGGATTCCAATATTTAGGATTTAATTTATTGAAAATTGAATCATCATAATGAAATGATATTACATCCATTATAGCATTACATATTGAGGCTAATATTATTAAAATATATGAAATCATACATATTTCCATTTAAAGTTACCACATTTATTTCTTTCACCACGACAAACAGCAGATATTGATTTTAAACCTGTAATAATCATAGCATCTTTTACTGATTTAAATTCATCTAAAATATCATTTGTTATTAAATCTATTTTTAAAACCTTTTTCATCTTTGACTCAGATATTTTTCTTAAATGCTCAATACTTTTGCATCCTTTATTTACTTCTTTTAATTTTTCTATATGAGATTGTTTTAATTTCTTTCCATATAAAGGATGATTCTTTCCTTTATTAATCAAACTTAATTTTAATTTAGTTTCATCAGAAACTACTCTTTTCTTTGATGCGTTAGATATTTTTATTATAGACTCATTCGTGTGCTTGTATCCACTAATACCATTACCGCCATCTGAAAAATTAACTAAAGTTCCTTTTTTATCAATTATTTTACCTATTGATTTTATTAAAAAAATTTCATTTTTTATAGCTTCTTCCTCAGTTAAACCTTTATATATTTTACAAATTATTAATTTGTCTTTTAGTTTTTTTATTTTATTATTTAAATACTTATTAGCCTTATGTGTACAGGGTAAAAATCTTTTATTTTTCCCTTTACCAACATAAAAAGGCTCATAATCAAGGTTTATATCAGTTCCATTTATTTTATATAAACCTTTCTTATTACCGTCTAAATAAATATAATTATAGAAATTATTATCTACTTGTTCCATTTATCATATCCCTCCAAAATTGATAGAAAGCCTTATAAGCTATTATTAAAGTTCCTGAAATTGGTATTAACATTCCTAAACTAACCATTATTAACGGCATAATACCTTCATATTTTGCTTCATAAAAAGATTCAATACACCAACTAATATGTGTTACCTGCAAAATAAGTAATGTTAAGAATACAACAAAAAGTTGTATATATAAATTTTTCCACATTATACTAAACCATTTTTTAAAGCTATGGTCGCCACCCGTATAATCTACTTTTTTATTTTCCATAATATTATTTTTTAAACTTTGTTTTCATCATTTTTTTCTTTTTTTTCTTTTCTTCTTTTATAAATATAAACGATAAAAGGAATTGCTATTGATGTCATAAAAACCTGCCAATACTTTTTAACAAAAAATAATACTTGTGTAATAATATCCTTTTCCACCTCAACCGTATCTTCATAAACAATATCCTTTTTATTATTATCACGAATAACTGAAACTACTATTTTTAATTTTGAACTTCCTGTAATAATAGGTGTTACTGACCAACTCCATTCTGTATATGTATCACCATCTTCAATAATTTGAACACCACTATTTACATCTGATATGTGAAATGCCTTGTTATCATTTGGAGATAAATCAATCAATTTAACCTCCATAGTTTCGGTAACAGGTATTTTACTTGTCATAACAGTACCTTGTAAGCTGTCATATAAACTAACAGTTGCTTTTGATTTTGAAATACGGACAAACACTTTATATGTGCTTCTAACCTTCATTATATTAGGAATACGGTAAACTATACGACCTTCAGATATATTATTACCCTGTTTAATTACTTTAGTATTTTTTATCTCAACTATCTTTAACCTTAATTTAGGTGCATCAGGAATAAAAATATTACTTGAGGCAATTAATACTTTTTTATTTTTAATAGTTTCTATACTTACATTAGATAAATCATAATCAGGTAAGTATCCATTTGATTTTATATTAGTATCATTGTCTTTTAAATCAGAAAAATCATAATCTTTTATATCATTATTTTCTTCTTGAATCTTACATGATGATAAAATAAATGAAAATAAAAAAAAAATTATTAAACTTTTCATTATTATTTACCAAGTTTATTATTTATAACTTTAGCACCAACAACACCACCAGTAGCACCAACAAGCAAATGAAACCAAGTACGCTCATACCAAACCTTTTTAGGCTCATAAACAAAACCGCTTATATTTGATGTTTTAATATACGGATTACTATTATTAACATCAACAACCATCTTCTTTGCTTTAAAAAATCCATCTTTACGTTCACCAATAACAATACGTGCATCGTTTGGTATTTTTAAACTATCAATAGTTAAACCTGTATTAGCAATAGTAGAATAAAACTGAAAATATTTGTCAATTTTATTTGATTTGAATGGCTTGAAATCGCACGGAATAATTTTATCAAAAGGAACTGCAACTTCTTTTATAATTGTAGTTTCTTTAATAACAACTCCACCTTTTATGTTTTTAAATTTAGAAATCCATTCTTTCAATGTATCATTTGATGATAATAAAGCTTTCATTTGGTCTTGCGTTTGTAAAATCAAAGCCTTATTTGAACTCACCTCTAATCCAAGTTTTGTTTTATATGTTGTAGCTTCAGTTTTATAATTAGCTACATCAGATATTAATTTATCATTATTTCTTTTTGTGCATCCTTCACGTAAAAAGAATAAAACTAATATTACTACTATAACACATATATAAACTAAATCTTTTCTCATAAATATTATTTTTTCTTATTCTTAATTACAACAAAATAATTGTTTCTAGCTTTTGATTTATCAATCTTTCCATCTAAAGTAAGTGGTACTTTAGTTATTGATACTGAATCAGCAATATTTCCACCAATAGTTTCAGCAATACCATTCTTTATACCTATAACAATATCCGTATGTGCTTTATAAGCACCTTTCGTATCGTATGTAACTCCACTTTGTCTTGGATAACCAACTAAATCACCAATTTCCAATTTAACTTCTTCGGGTCTATAAGCTTTAAACGGATTAGAGTTATTTTCTTTTCTGTTCTTTACAGCATCGGTAATATATGTTGAATGTGAAGTAGAGTATTTAAAATCACTTCCTGCACCTGATTTTTTCATAATATAAGATATAAATGCGGCACTCCATGCTTCATCCTTCATCTTTTGGTCTGACCAATTAACACCACCACCCTCTTTCCAATAAGCTCTTAATCTATCCATCATAGATTTATCTCCCTCTTTTAAAGAGCCTTTTTTCCAAAAATCTAATTCTTTAATAGCGGTATTCTGTAAATTATTTACAAAAGCACTTATGGATTTTCTTTTCGCAAAAGCAAAAGCCATAGCGGTTAATCCTAATACGCCAAAAATAATCCACTTATCTGTTTTACTTATTTTCATTTTATCCTATATCTTCAGGATTAGGTTCGTTATTTTTTTTATCTTTATTATCCTTATTATCTTCCTGTTTAACTACATTTGTTTGTTGCTCATTCGTAGTAGTAGTGGTAGTGGTACTTTGCTGACTAACCGAATCAACTCCTGTATTAACGTATTTAGATGCAACCTTCATACCATATAAACCACCAACAAAAGCTAATATAGATATTAAAATATACTCAGGTATTAAGTGTTGAGGAGCGTATATTATAGAAACAATAGTAGCAAAACCTATTATTTGAACAAAATATAATCCAGTCAAACTTTTTCCACTTGGCTTACCATTCTCCCTTAAAGAATCTAAGAAGAAAGCTTTTAACTCAGGGTCTTTTTTAATTTTAAAATGAAATACAATTAAAACTATAAGATACGCAAACAGCAATATACCTATGTATATATGCCTTATATTTAATTCTTCAAACATTTTTTATACTGTTGCGTGATTTTGTATTATTAAAACAGCTTCATCAACCTTTGCTTTATCTGTTGGACTAAGCGTTGTTAAATCCAAGTTTTTTATAGGAAAAACAGGTAAACCATTATTTAAGTCAAACGCAGATGCCTTTTGGCTTGTTACGTCTATCGCTATTTGTTTTGTTATTGACATTTTATTTATTTTTTTAGTTTATTTATTTTTTAATTATTTATTTATTCTATACCTGAATCTACAATTACACTTGTTCCAACTATTGAGTTTGTTACATTTGCATTTAAAGGCTTGTTTGTATATGCACTATAAACTTTAATTGTTGAAGGAGCAGGAGCATTAATACTCTGAGTTGCACCAGCTCCACAAACAAGTACAGCACCATCTAAAATCAATTGTCCACCATTAAGTAAAACACTTTCTGTTGTACTTAAATCAGAATTTTTAAGTTTACTTTTAATTGTAGCTTTTCCACTATTCATAAAAACACCAACTCCTGTTTCTTGTATATTTTCAATTTCAGACAAAACTATTATATGAGCATTTGGACTACCATCAATACCAACAGCTCTTGCTAATCTTATTTTTGACTTTGAACCATTTAAAATTATTGTTCCACCACCTCCATTATTAGATAATAATGCTGCATTGAAAGGTGTGTTACCATCAATAGTTTGTTCAGTAAATAAATCTCCATTAATTATTACAAGTGCGTTAGTTGTTCCGTTTGCGGTCATACCATAATTATTACCCAAACCCGTAAAATCACCTGCTATATCGTACATTATTGTTTTTTGTACATTAGCAATAATTTGAGTACCATCTCCTGAAACCGAATTATATGCACCCCAACTACATTTAACTATTGGTGAATTAACAGTTAACTTTGCACCATTTTCAGATGAAAATGCAATAGCTATATTATAACTTGCATCAACTTCATCGTATGCTGTAAAATGTACAACAGAGGTAATTCCATTTGCATATACACATCCATAGAAACTTGCTTGTGCAATATATTTACTACAAGTTATATTTACTCTACTATTTATAATGAAAAAGAAAGGTGCGGCAAAGCCATTATTTATAAAAGTACCAAATCCATAAACATTAAAACTCATATTTTGGGCGAAAAAAGGAGTGCTACCTGTAACTATTGCATTTGGACAGAAATACCAATCAACACCATCTTTAGCTATATTACTACTTGGCGTATAATTTCCTGAACTAACGAATATTAAATCTCCTGCAACAGCAGTTGCAACAGCAGATTCTAATGTTGAGAATGAGTTTGATTGATTATAGGGGTCTGTTAATGCTTGTATATTATCTCCATAAGTAGAATCAACATTAATAATTTTTCTATAAGCACTATTTATTGTTACAATAGTTTTAATTCCATTATCTGTGACATCAACACCACTTCCTTTATAATCAATAAATGGTCTTGAAGGCAATGTAACACCTTCATTTTGTATTTTAGATGGTGCGGTTGTTTGAACAGTATTATCTCCGAATTTTAATGAGCCTTCACATAAAACAAGTATTTCGGCTCTTTGATATGAAAAACCACCACCACCACTACCTGTAACACCATTAACTAAAAAATTTCCCTCAATCCAAATTATATTATTCATTGGAGAAACTAAAGTTGGAATACTATTACCATACGCACCATCATTTAAGGCATATACTCTTACGTTACCGAAATCATCAAAAGCGTCAACCTGTCTACTCGCATCGTTATTTATACAATCTACAAGAGATGTAAATACACCGCCATCATCGTTAGTCCATTGGTTTAATGCAAGGTTATATGAATATAATCTGCCATTAGTACCTATCTCTACTTCTGTACCATCATTTAACGCACCGCTTATTTCTAAATAATTAGTTGCTTTCTGACCAACTTGTGTAACTGTCCAAGCAACGAAAAGCACAGTCCAATATCTGTTTTGGTCGTCTTTCATTATCCAAAGAGTACCTCCATTACTTGCTAAATTATCGAAACTACCAATGGAATTAGATACGGCTGTTGAAAAATCAACAAAAGGTAATCCGCTTAAATTAGAAACAGCATCTAACCATTGCTGGTTATTTGTAATATTTCCATACCACAATGAATTTGTTGGACTTGTTGGAGTTGCAGAAACCTCTTGAAGTGGATTAAATAACCACTCTCCACTATCATCCCTTGTAATTTCTAAACCACTACTTACAACATCTATATTTGGAACGTAATCTTGTTTTGTAAAATTAACAGTAGTTCCAAACGTATAATTTAAAGGTTGTATTTCTAAAGAACAAACCTTTCCTGTAAAATGAACATCTGTTGCATTATTTAAAGGATTGTCCTCTGCTTTAATACTAATTCCTGCAAAATTAAGTTTCGGTTGGTTAGGTAAATCAACACCATTATCTTGAATAACTAAACTACCACTAACAAATGGAATTAAATCAATATCCTGCACACCGTCTTTATACCAATAATCAACATTTGCTATATTTACTTTTAGACCAATAGAACGGTAGCTTAATGGTATAACAGAATTAACGTGAGCAACGTCTGTGTAAGGCGTAACACCATCAACCATATACTTATTATCTAAGCTCTTTGGTGAATTACTTTGTATATTATCGTTTAATTTAGTTGACATTTTATTTTTTTATTAATTATTTCTTAATTCCATTGGTAATGATACTGCACTTTGATAATTTGCAATATAAATTTTGTACAGTACCCCACTCCAAAGTACTGTTGGGCTATCAACTGAAACTAAATTAGGGTCAGGAAATAAATTTCCACCTGCAAAAACAGCACCACCAATATTTCCCGAATTTAATGCGTTTACATACCAAATTGTTTTTGATGTACTTGTAGCAGGTATTGCAAACCACATATAATCATCAGATGTAGTATTAAATGATAAGGTAATAGTTCCTCCTGATTGAATCACTAATTTAGTTCCCGAATCAATCAAAGCTTGGTTTGCAACAGGTCTATTAACACCTGCACCTGCTCCACCACTAGCGACTTTTCCATAAAAAACAGGATGAATACTTGACACATTGAAATTACCCGAATTAAAAGGTGTTGCTTGTGTATTCAAAGCTTCACCCCTCCAATTTTGAGATATTGGTGCTGTATTTACTACTGTTCCTATATTAACATTCTCAGTACCATCATTTGCTAAACCACTCGCTAATAAAACATTCGCATTAACATCACGAATAGCTATTGAATTTGCCTGTACATTTGCTCCATTTGATATTGCCCAATTAAATGTTTTAATTCCACTTAAAGGAATACCAACTTCAATCAAAGTAGACTGACCATTTATTGAGAAAGAAGTAAATGCAGGTGGAATATAAGGATAAAGTAAATTATCCCACATTTGTTGCATTGTTTGTGGTATAGGAAAAGTACTACCAGCAGGATAACCACCAACACCTATTGTCGTTGGATTAGGATTAACAAAAGTATCACCACCACCACCACCACTAACAATAGATAAAGAAGCTATATAATCTTTGATACCTGAAATAACTATCAAAGCTGAAATACCGTCTGTATTTAATAAAATAGCTTGTTGACCGTTTACTCTATAACCATCGGGTGCAACTATAATAATTGGATTAGTACCTGCATTTTCGTAATAATCATTTATATAAAATTTTCTTTCTGAAAAAGTTTGTCTTGAGGCTATTGTAGGTAAATTAATATAGCAAGGAACATCCCTAACATCACATTCTATGAATTGGACATTATCTTGAACTCCTATTTCGCCTACTGCTGATACTGTAATTCCTGACATTTTTTTTTATAAGTTTTTTAGCATATTAATTAATCTTGGACAAGGATAGCAATCAACCTTATCCTTACGGACAGAATTATGAGTATAAATTCCATTATCTCCATTAAAAGCTCTTTTATTTAAAGCGAAAATATCATCATTATAAGTTTTGCTTATATTGAATTTATCACAAAGAAAAATAACTAATTCTTTTGTTGCATTTATTTGAGCATCTGTATAAGAATGAAAATATTTATATCCTTTGAATGGAGTTTCTAATTCAGTTACTTCATCAGCAGGAACAGTACCATTTACATAATTTTTAAAAGTACCATCTTCTTCTTTTGTAAGTTGTCCCCAATTACAAATTTCTATTCCTATTGATATTTTATCAAGCGACTTATATGGAACTCCAAAAGAATTAAACATCTCCTGCTTCAAACCTAAATGGTATGCCCAAAATTTTGAGCTGAAACATTGAATTATACTACCATCTTTTTCATTATTTGAATTTGGCATTTTTACTTTACCACTAATAATAAAAGCAGTTGCTACTCTTGTAGCATCCTGTTGCCAATACTTTGCAGTATTAACAGCACTTGGATTACCTGCTGTATGATGTAGGTATAATTGCGACTTAGGTTGTTCTTCACGGAAATATTGATTATCCGTTAAATTTACCTGAATTAATTCTTTTGTATCTAAACTCATTTTGGTTTTATTTTTTTATTCGTAACCTTCGTCTTTTAATTTTTTCAAAGTCAATTTATTAACTTTTATAGCAAGGCTAAAAGTATAAACACTTAAACATACAAGTGCAATACCTATAATAGTACCTACTATTTCACCACGTTTAATTCCGTTCTCAACCTGATTAAGACCGTTTAAATCATTACCGTTCATAATAAAATAATTATACTATTGGATTAGCATTAGCATTAGTAACAGGCTTAACCTTTACAATCTTATAATCTAACCTTGTTTTAGGGTCTGTCATAACATTTGGTATTAATTTGTCTAAGTTTGCATTATCGGTATCCATAGTAACCTCTAAATAAGGATTACCTTTTGTGTCAACCTTAACTCCTGAACGATACACCCCATTATACATACGACTATTAATGAATTTTCTAACGAACATATCATTAACTAACGAAGCTCTTTTATTTCTTTGTTGAAAAAAAGCAACTCTATTTTTTATTACTTTCTGTGCATCATCAATAGCTCTGTCAAGTGATTTATACAGATTTTTAGGTGTCATAATTACTTCACCATTGTTTTCAATAGAAATATTGAATCCCATCATAGGAGTTCCAACTTCAGTTATTTTAATGTTCCAATTATTCATTTTAGTTATTTTTAGTTATTTTTAGTTATACATTAGTTATACATTAGTTATTTATTAGTTATTTTACTTTAGCTTTAATTTCATATAATACCTTCAGCATTTCATCTTGCTGTTTTTTAATTTCAGATATTTCATTTTCTAAACTCTTAACTTTTTCTTTATTATCAACTGTAAAAAAAGTTGTGCTTGAAAGTGTCATTTTAATATCAGCAACATCATTTTTCAACTCTTTAATATCCTGTTTTGTTTCAGCTTTACTTTTATTCAATTCATCAATACTATTATTAGTATTAATATGAAAAGCGTATGAGGTAAAAAACGCACCTACTAATGTAACTGCTAAAGCACCTAATACTGTTTTTATAAGGTGGTTTTGTAATGATTTTAAAGTTAATTGTTCTTCTTTTGGTATTGTTGTTTCCATATTATGTTATGTTGTTTTCAAATTTGTGGACTTAAATCAAATAAAACTTCCACTTCCTTATCATCTTTTTTTCTGATGAAGTCTTGCGGAGTGATTAAATTAATATTTTTATAGCAGTCAATTTCAAGATTATCAGAAAAATACTGACAAAGTTCTGAACAAATAAACCTATTCTTCTTTCCCATACCAACTAAATCAATCCCTGTTTTTTTCAAAAAAGCTACTCTTGGTAATAAAAAATAATCATATTTAGTATCTCTTTCTACTTTTTCAAAGACAGAATCAATAGCTTTATCTATAAAATCAACTGATTTATCTTTAAATCTGATAATACAAAAATAATTATATGTCTTAATTCTCCTTGAAAGAGGAACTATTTCAATACCTTGAGTCCACATATCAATAGTAAAAAGTCTATTTCCAATCCATTTTACAATCCCAATATGGTTATAAAAAGCATCATCAAAATACTGAATTGATTTTGACATAAATCCGTTTCCTCTATAAAGGACAATATCACCATCCTTAAATTCAGACCTAACGTTATAATATTCATTACAATTCATTGAAAATATTTTAAAATATTTTATTTTTATGTTTGATTTAATTATTTGATTAATGCAAATATATTAATATTTTGATTAATATTATTTGATTTTTATCAAATCGGGCAAACCCTTAAAAATTTTCACCCCGAAGGGCAAAAAATTAAGAATTTCTACCCCAAAGGGCAAAAAATTAAGAGGGTTTACCCGATTTAATTAAATATGTTTTTTCTATTTTAATAGTTTCTTTTAACTCCTGAATATTGTACAGTTAAATTATATCCTACAACTAAACCTGCATTAATACGAAAAGTCAATCTAAATAACTGAGATGGCTGACCAAATAATATCGGATAAGGTGATATTGGATTAGGGTTTCTTATTCCTATTGCTAAATAAAAAGTAGCACTTCTTTTATAATGACCTTTAATCCCACTCTTTTTACCTTGAATTTTCCATTGAGAAGGAGATGTTCCAAAAAAAGATAACTCAGGTATTGAATTTTTAAATCTTGACCATTGAAAAGGATTGAATCCAATCAGAGTGTTAGTATAAGGGGTTGTATCAATATCAAATTCACTATCAAGTGGGATTTCAGTACTGCCACCATAATAAGATGTATTAGGTGGGAAATTTATTCCGTTTTGATGTGTTGGATGATAAAAACCTGCGTTTCTAATATTTCTTACACCATTCTTTATATGATAAACTTGTGATTTAGCCATAAATAAATAATATTTAGGATTGTGATTTAAAAAATAATCTAAACCGCTAATTGGTAAATAGTGAGAGTATAAATTCTGAATATTATACATTGTATTAAAACCACCAACTTGTATAGATGGTGTTGGTATGTTAATTAATGTATCAAGTGTCCAATCCGTATCTAAAGCACCTGTTTTAGTAAATGTACCACTACCATCACCCGTTAAAGCAATAGAACCAATGGGGGCAGAAGTACCACCACCACTTATAGGGTTTGCATCTATATTAATAACTAATACATTACCTACTGTTTGTATGTCTAAAATTTCTGCCATTTATATTAAATAAATAATTATGGTTGTTGTAAAACATATCCATTTGGAACATCAATAGGTAAATTTTGTAAAGTATATTCAATACCATCCATAATTCCTGTCGGAGCTGTTATTGGAGTTCTCGCAATAGACATAAACCAACCATTAGAAGCTAACCATTCAGGTTTATCAACTACATTTTGTTTTTCTAATTTTGCAGGAGTCTTTATTTCAGTACCATCTGCAATAACAGCAGGGAATGTTATATTTCCATTTTCGTCTTGTTGAGCAGGAGTAATTACTTCACCTTGCTGATAATAAACAGCAGGTTCTACCTCAACGTCAATCTGTTTATATGTTGCAGGTACATTTCCAACTATGTAATTTTTATATCTACGGAGTTCAGTAATTTCAATACCTTGAGCATTTTTAAAATACTCAATGTAATTAACAATAATTTTACTATCCATAGAAAGTGTATTATCATCAATAAATTTAAAATAAGGAGTAAATCCTAATTCTGAATTGTATTTTCTGAACATAGTCATTCCATTAAATTTTGGATAAGCACCTATTTCTAATTCGTTTATTAAAGCCATTTTTTTAGTTTTTATTATTTATTCAACATCATTTGTTCTGTAATTAAAACATCAATAATTGTAGTTATTCTACCATCAAAATCTGATGGAAATAAACCATAGGCATTTTCCAAACATTTATCTGCTTCATCTTTTGAATCAAATAGCATCGGTTGATTATCCCAAACTACTCCTTGTTCATTAACTGATGCAAGGAATAAGTTTGAAGAAAAATCATATATTACAAATTGTTTTTTCATATCTAATAATAAATTATTTGAAGTAACCTTTAGGTGTCATTGATGTTCTTATAATCTGTCCTGCTGTTGCAGTACCACTAACAACTCTCGCACCAAGTACGAAGAAACGACCTGCTTCAACAACTATTGGAGATTGGTAGTTTTCACTTATTTTACCATCAAATACTCTACCAATAGCACTACCTGAAACAAGACTTTGGAATCCTAATACTTGTCTTGAGTATGTTGCTGTTGCTAATGAAATTGATGTACCATTTATCGCAATAAAATATTCAATAGTATAATCTGTTGCTCCAACAACAGCACCTAAATTTATTGTTTGAACAGCTAAATCAGTAATAATCATTTGTAATGGAGATACATTTTGATAACCGAATAAAATTAAATCTAAGGCATCATTAGCACCAAAAGAGTTAGCTCCATTAGACCAAGAAATATGACCCCCTAAAGTACTTTCACCTGCAACAGTATTTGATGGTGTTCTTGTTGTTGGGGCTGTATTATTAGTATAGTTAGCTAATTGTCCGAATGTTGTGAAAGGGTTATTAAATAAATGTTTACCAAGACTTACCATTTTATTTGAAAATGGCTCTGTGTCAGAATAATCTATTTCATAAACAGCAGTTGTACTTATTCTTAAAGAAGAAGCAGATAATGGTGCTGTACTATTATATAATCTTGCAAATATAGGCAAATGAGATACAGACCATAATCCTAAATTAGCTGTATCACATTCGTTTTTTAATTCAATAACAGGAACTCCTGTACTATCAAAAACCTGAACCATACAACTATCATCTAAAACCATAACCTCAATAATATAATATTTTGTATTGTCAAGTGTTTCAGTTGATGATACTAATTTTTCGATACCATTATAAGAGTTTACTAAAAAAACAGTTCCATCTGTATCTATTCTTAGAAAATTACCATTAGGTACAGGTGTATTTGCTACTGCGGATGTTGGTAAACCAAATCCAAGCTCAATAACAGTACCATTAAATCTATTTACATTAACATTAGTAAACCTTACTAATAATGGTATTCTTGGTTTTTTAAAAAATTGTTTTGTACTATTTATCATACTACCTGTTGTAACGGTAGTAATTGCAGAGGCATTAAATAAAATACTTGAATTTGCCTGTGTCATAGTTTGAGTAGTCAAACTTTGTGTCCAAATAACAGTATTTATTGCGGATGTTAAAACAGGGTAGTACCAAGACAAAACAGGTTGGTTTATATTTTGCTTACCATACTTATCAGTATTCAAAAATCTACCTAATTTACCATCACTACCCATTCCAAGTAATGCTTTTTGAGTAGCTGATAATGTTGTTTTATCAATGATTGGAATTTGATTTCCTTGTGCATCATATAACGACGTTCTACCTGCAAGACTTCCTGCATCAATTGTCCAAAGTTCTGAACCTGCACCTGATTTAATTATTAAACTCATAGCGTTTTATTTTTTATTTTAAATTATTATTTTATATGTTATTTTATATTTACCCCAAGTACTTCTCGGTGCTGATGCAACAATATCAAAACTAACATTATCTTGTATGTTTTGAATTGAAAAAACAATGCCTTCTGCAACAAAATCAATTAAATCATGGTCTGTATTTTCTTTAGCGACATAAGAAAATGATTTAAAATTATCATTTGTAACAAGTAAACTCGGTATCGTAACAGTTGCAATACCATCTCCACCAATAGAATTACCGAAATCTAACTCAACATCTCCATTAGTATTACTCACTCCTGTATCGGGAATCCAATCAGTATTTAAAGAACCTGTTTTTGTAAACGTACCACTACCATCACTTGCCATAGCAATAGAACCGATAGGTGCATCAGTACCTAACGGAGTACCCAAGTTAGGATTAATGTCTGTCGCAAGAATCTGTAAATTACCAACAGTTTGTATGTCTAAAATTTCTGCCATTTAATATTTAATGATTATTCTAAATCATCTACAACAAATTCATTTATATTAATTAAAATGCTTCCGTTTATTTTTTTTAATTTCTTTAATTCTGATGCTTTTATTGTAAATGTTATTCCCTCAACTTTTTTATTATTTAACTCTGTTATTTTGGTGAAATAATCTACTCTATCTTTTTCAGATTTATAAACATACATTTGACCTCCATCAACTTTATATGTTCCATTTGATTCGTTAATAGCTATATGTTCATCCATACAACCTTTTCTCGTTTTATTATATGCACTCTCAAGAGGGGATAATTTTTTAATTAACCTCATAATATTTAGGTTAATATCAAAATCACTAATATCAAGCTTTGATAAATCAGTAAGACCTGTCAATATTCTTGTTAAGCTTACATAAGTAATATCAATTTCTTTTTTTTCCACAACTTTATCTACTTCATTTGTTTTTTCTACTATTTCCATAATTTGATTTTTTTGGTTTGTTTTATTATCATTTATTATTTACGTGTTCGGATATTTTGTTTCAACATATTTAATTGCAAAATCATTCATTTTCACTTTAGACTTATCAATACTATCAGAAGGGTCAAGTTCAAAAAACATATTGTCAGATTTAGTAAATCCATTATATGTTTGACCAACTATACCTGTTGTAATCATAATATTAATACCATATTTATCTATGGGTGGTATTCCTTCTTTTTTTGTAAAAGGTTTACTTATTGCTTTTACCTCTTTTAATTCATATTTCATAAATATATTTTTTTAATTATTAATTAACCTACTCTGTATTTTTTTGTTATTGAGTTCCAAGTAACATCATCGTTTAATGCACCTGTTACATTAACAACAACATTAGTACCACTAACAGCAAATGTCGCATTAAATTGTGTTATTTGTTCTGATGTAAAAGATGATTGAACAACACCAATACTAACTACACCTCCTATGTTTGTCGCTCTAACTGTTCTTATATAACCATTACCTGCTCCAATAGCCCCAACACCTGAACCTGCTGTTTTACGACAAGTAACATAACTTTCAATCATTATGATAGTATCAGTAGGGATATTTATTGTTTCTAAAGGAGTCACCGTAGCATTTGTAGTAGGTATAGTTGCTCCCGTTGTATCTTCATAAACACCATCAATAGGCTCAAGTCTTTGATTTATTGAATTAGCAGTATCTACACCTTTAACATGACTTCTTGCGTTTATTGAATCAGTATAAGGAACTCCAATGCCCACATTACCTTCAATATCAATCCTAATACCTAAATCATTTTGAGCTATTAATATTTCATCCGATAAGGCATTTATATTTCCGAAACCTATAATAGTAGAATTATTTATACTTGATATACCGTTACCATTACCAACATTTACTATATTATTACATCCATCAATATTATTATTAATACCAAAATTTGATATACTATTTGATAAATTAAATGTATTTCCTTCACCAAAATTATAAATGTATGTAGTATCAGTCAATGAATTAAAAATACCGATTGAAGAACAATGGTCAATTCTTGCATAACTACAACTTTCTCCAATAAGTGTAGAGTAAGTATTGTAATCAGTAAAGAAATGACTATCTCCAATTATATATAAACCTCTTGTTGTTGCGGTAGCATCAATAAAATTGAATCCGCCAAGCATAAATATAGCATCAACAAAAGAGTTTCCACTTGTTATTGTAAATCTATCTCCAAGTAAGTAAATACCATTAGACTCCCCACTATTTAAATCAGCTCCAATATGGAAAACATTATCTCCACTTGAAATGTTATTATATCCAATAGAAACACCATCCGAACCTGTATGTATAGGAAATGGTTTCGTTATGTTATCTGATATTTTTATTGGAGCATCACCAATAGCTGTACCTGACGGTGTAAACATAGCAACATAATTGATAGTACCACCACCTGTTATATTACCACCGCCTCCACCACCGTTACCTCCCGATGTCCAACCAAAACAATTTAAACCTTCCATTTATTAATTTTTATAATATGTTTAACGTGCAATAATTTCTACAACCCCTGCCGTAGCATCAATAGTAAATTCATCAAGATATTTTGTTTCATCTGAGGTTACAGTAATGGCTTTATCAACAACAAGACTTGATGGTGTACTATCAATAGCACCAATCTTTTTTGTTCCTCTATAAGTTCCTGCACCTGAAACTAATTTCATAGCAACAGCAGTAATACCATCAGTTTCTGTTATAATTAAAATACTACCTGTTAGTGTATATGTAAATATTCTCTGTGCCTTATCAAACATCTTTATTAATTTTATATGTTATTAAATAATTTTTCTTCTTTATCTATATGCTTTAATATTTTTTCGCAAAACATAATTGAAAGATTATCACAATTACCTAATCTTTTCATTTCTGATATTGCAGAATAAAAAAACTTATGCTCATTAAGTAAATCATCAATAATTGGCTTTAATGACTTGTCTTTTTTAATCATTTCAGGAAAAACAACATTTTCTTCTTCCTGAAAATGATGCTTTAGCTCTTTATCCCAAACATCAATAACCTCTTTAGTACAAGGCTTACCATCATTAGCAGAACATAAAATATTTACTATCTCTTTCTCTGTATTTGCGTGTTCAGAGCTTAAATGATTACACATATTACTCATACTCTCGTTTCCATTCAGACCATTACATCCTGAAAAACTTGATTCTACTACTTTTGATTTTTTATTCAAAAACAAAATAAGTCCGCCAGTAGCAACTACTCCTAATAGTCCAAACAATATGTTATTACTTTTACTCAATATTATATTTTTTCATTAAACTAAATCATCAATATTTAAAGGTGTTTTAGGTGTAACACCATCAAATAAATAAAGCAAAGGGCTACAATCTTCAGTCTTAGTATAAATTCTCACATTTATTTTATTATACGGAACTTGATAATCCTTCACAAGTGAATCAACTATCGTATTCAATCTGTTACCGACCATAAATGATGTTATTGCATTTAAGTTCAATGCGGTAGCAAGATTTGTTTCTTCTAATATTTCCGTGTTCTTCATTATTTCATACTTTAATGAATCGTCGGGTTTAGAAATCCTAATTCTAACCTCATTAGATTGAATATTGTGCTTTTTGCTCAAAGAACGTATCGCACTCGTTAGTGTGTCTTTTATCATAAAACTTGATTTTTTTGGTTTGATTAATTACAAAGTTAGCATTTTTTCGCATTTGGTGAAGGTGTTAATATCTCTTTTAGAGTAATTGCTTCATCAATAGGGAATTTACTGAGCTTTACGATACCTGTTTTTGCAGATAAGAACCCTTTTATTCCAATAATTAATTTTTCTTTGTCGTAAATCAAAGGCTCAATATTCGTGATTCCAGCTCTCAGCAAGTCTTTTGGGTTAAATTGAAAATCAAGCTTAACAATTGCATCAGATTTACTATAAATGGTTTGAACATCAGGTTTCAATATTTTTGTTACGAACATATTATTAACATAGATATTAAATTCCATATTAGAAACTTGAATTGTCAAGTCGCTTTCGTTAACAAACTTGAAAAACAAGGTCATTTTCACACTACTTAAAGTTAATGAATGGACAACTCCACCCGAAATTGTATAACAGGCATCATAAAGCAAATTCATCTGCCTTTTGAAATATGCAATTAAACCTGCTGTTGCTACTAAAAGACCTCCTATAATCAGTCCATTTCTTAATTTTGGTGTCATTTCCATAATACTTATTTATTATTGTTATTAATTTAATCCTATTTTTTTTAATGATTTTGTTTTGTAAACATAATACCCTATTCCTGCCAATCCGACTATTGTTAAAACTATTGGCATCCAATTTTTCTTTGTAAACTTAGCTACTTCTCCAAATTTTCTTTTCACATCACCCAATGTATATGGAAATTCAGAAAGAGGGAAAACAGAAACTCTTAGTGCCTTTTCTACATAATCATAAGGTTTTGATATTCCTGCGTTTGCTCTTTTTACACTATCAGGAAATACATAATTAGGTTTACCAACTGCAACTGGATAGAATATAGCCATAAACAAATCACCTTGAGTAAAATTATCAGGAACTTTACCTTCGGACGTTAAGTGTTTTTTCAAAACAGCATATAGATATTTATCAACGTAATTAACTTGTTGTTTAAATGTCATTTTTCTCAAAGCATCAGTAGTAGTACCTAACCCTTTTGCTGTTGATGGTAAAAACTGTATTAAACCAGTAGCACCAATACTATTTGTAATAGATGGAGAGTATGTTTTTCCTGACTCAAATCCAATTAAATTAAACATCCATTGGAAAGGTATTCCATATTTATCAGTAACCGCCATTAAATAATTAAGGTCGTCTTTAGTGACATTATAAACGGGATAACCGCCATATTTATGACCCCTAGACCTTAAATCTTGGATAGAATTATATGCTTTATTTATGGAATCCTGTGGATTATACATATTCTTAACCTTTTACTCCTTTTAGAATTTTATCTAAATGCTTATTAAATTTTGCCTTTTGAGATGTTGACCAAGTAGCTTCTCCTATTGATAATAAATTCATAAATTCATTATGAGCCTCTCTATTAAAATACTTTAGGTAGTTATTTTTGATTATACCTAATTCTCTTGGAGATATATCATCAAAAATATCTTGTCCTTTATTTTTTGAAAGATTAATCATACCATCAAAATCTTTATCCGATAATTTATTTTGGTTTTTATAAAGGTAATAACCTACACCTACACTAATTACTGATATTATCCCAATTATTATAATAGCTTTTTTCATAATTATATTATTTTTTTACTTTTGCCAACAAAAAACATAATTCCTGTAATTAATAATAAACCTGCACCACCAATCATAATATACTTACCTAAGTTCTTAGGCATAGTCGTTGTTTTTTTAGCTAGAACTGGGACTTCAGATAATGTAGATTTTTCACCATCAAGTAAAGTTATATTAATTATTCTTTGAGGTATTCCAGTAATTACATTCGGAATATTCATTATTGATTTTGCGGGTATAGTCTTTTTATTATAACCAACCATTGTGCCTGTTATGTAATCAGAATCTTTAACCCCATTCAAAACCCACCTACCTTTATCATCTGCGGTATAGTTTCTTGAACCAGCAATAGGCTTACCGCTTGAATCAGACGTATAGACAATACCAAATTCTATCGGTTGCCTGTCTTTATCTAATAATCTTCCTGAAACTGTATATGCCATTTTTAATATTTTATTATTATTCAGAATATATTTTTTTCATTATGTTTGTTAATTCCTCTCTCTCCTTTTCTGAAACATTAAAATCTTCAGATGCCATTCTATTATAAACACGACGTAATTCATCTAAACTAACCTTATCCTTAATATTAGGAATATTTTTTATTCCAATTAAATCATAACCAAACATTGATGAATAATTTAAACAACCTATTGATTCAAAAAAATCTTGAAAGCTGTTTATTTCATCCCGCTTAACTATACAAATAGGGTTTTCAATAGGCTTCACTATTATATTATCTTTAGTTACTTTCTTTAATGAAATATTTGCACCTAATTCATCAATATATGATTTTAAATTAGCGTAATCAGAAGGCGATATTCCTATATTGTAATCTATAATCATTTGTGATTTATCATCAATTCCATCTTTAAAACTAATGAACTTATAGTTTAATCCTTTAGATTTTAAGTATCTTTCTATTGTACCTAATACATCTGTAATATACGGAAGTCTTATTTTATAAAACTCCATTGTTTTTTCATCAATAGGCTTTGATTCAGCATCATTTACATCAGGAACATCTGTATTATTTGATTTTCTGTTCTTAATATATTTATACCCATAATAACCAGCAACAATTACTGTTGGCAAACCAATTATTAAAGCCCACTTTAATACTTTACTATTTTTTATCTTTGATAAGTCCATTATACGATAGTATCTAATAATCCTTGAGTACCAAGCAACTTAACTATATATTGAGAAGTTTCTTTTGGAACTTGAGTTAATAATTCTTTTGTGTTTCCTTTAAATTTAATCACCTTCTTACCTGCCTTACTAAATCTTCCACCATTATATATAGCAATCACTTTATCTAAACGTAATTTACCATCTTCAGTAAATTCATCCATAAGTTGTTTAACTAATATACTTCCAACCAAAATATTAAACTCAGGCTTCAATAAGTCGTCATTTGTGATAAACGTTTTACCAATTGATGTTTGTTTAGGTTTTACTTTTTCAATAAATGAATAACGATTACCTAAATATTTTTTAATTAATGCAGCCTCTCCAGCTTGTAACCTACCTGCTCCTTTTTCTTTAACCAAAGCATCTGATGCAGTAGCAGGACTTAATTGCATTAAACCTGTTGCGTATGGTGATTTTGCTTTTTCATTTCCTGCACTTTCAATAAAAATAAACGACTCAATTAACTCAACTGGAACACCAGTTAATGTTGAAGTATTATTAATAAACTTACCGAATTTAGGTCGGATAACGGATTTAATTCTATCCTCATTTTGCTTTGCAGCAATAGGAGTATAAAAAGACTCACTTAATGATGGTATATTTATATTTAATGTTGCCAATTTATTTAAATATTAATTCCTTGTAAATACTACTTTATTATTTGTTTTTGCTTTAGCAGAAACATCCCCTTCACCCTTTGGTTCTTCCGAGTTATCATCTTTAGATTTACCAAATTCTTTATAAGCTATGTAACCTATACCTATTAAGAGTATAATTCCACCTATAATGTAAACATTCCTTTTCTTTTCCATTTTCTATCTGTTTTATAATCTATAATAAATGTAACTGTTGTATTACCTTGTACTTGATAATTTAGAACACACTCTCCGTTTAGTATTAAATTATTAAAATCAACTTCAGTCATGTTACCTTGATATTGTCCCGATGAAACCATTGGAAAATAATTTTCAGAAGCCATATTTCCTGAAGCATCTTTACAAGTCTTTGTAATCATCTGCGTGGCTTGAGATTGTGCAAATGGACTATTATTAACCATAATCTTAATTTTCTTAACCTTTTTAGGCTCGGTCAATAAAGTCTGATTAAAGAATGTAATAGATGGATTAATCGTTACAGGAGGAACTATTCCAAAAGAATTTGACCCGTATGGATTATTAATGTTATTATAAGCATCAAATAATGTTACATTTTGTGGTGTAGAAGAACTATTAGTTATGGTGAATTGAGCTATTGGCTTACCAAAGTTCTCCAACATATCATCAACAAGATTTGATTTAGGTTCTTTCGACTTATACTTTTTATAAGCTAAATAAACTAATCCAGTAGCTAATAAAGCACCTCCAATGAATAAGATATTTTTATTTTTATTCTCCATTTATATTACTTTTTAATTTCTTCTTTCTTACCTAATCCTTTATTAGCCATTAGATGTCCTGCCGTCGCTCCAACTATTAATCCAATTAAACCAAATGCTAATGAGTTCTTCTGATATTTTTTAGCTAATAAATATGCAATAGTACCTAATCCAACGCCTGTAATTAAAGGTACTTTATAATTAACCTCTTTTTCATTTTCAATATCTTCACCAATTACATTTGATTTATCATCATAGTAACGATTAAAGAATTTAGCATCTCCACAGTAAATCTTTTTTTCCTTATCAGTTTCAGCAAACTTTAAAACCATAAAACGAAAAACATCATTGCCATCTTTTTCTATTTTCTGAGCTACATAAATTAAATCATCTTTCTCAAGAACACCATCATTAGTACCATCGGGTAATAATAATTTCATAGGCATCTGAGTAGAATAAATCTTTCTACGACCTTCAACTATTGTACTACCATCATCTTTTCTAAAAATATCCATAATTTAAAATGATTAAAATGGTTTATTTGATACAAGTTTTTCAGGAACATATACTTTTTTCTTTATAACTTGTAAAGAGCCAGTACATTTTGCGTTTGGAGGACATAAAGGGGTAAATACTGCTGTTTCAACATACAAGAAACCTTTTCCTGTATTTGAAATATATTTAGCAAATGGCTTATCTAATAATTTTAATTTTGAAACACTACCAATTATATAATCACCCTTAAATTCAGGTAAGCTATAAATACTTACATTATCTGTTTTTAAATAAACAGGATTTCCAACTTTAAATCCTGACGATGTAGCTGTTTTAGGAGCTGATTTTCCTTCTTTAATAAATTCAGAACCATATTTTTGAAATGCTTTTCTAATGAAACTATTATTATAATCTCCCGATAATGATAAATCTATTTGTTTAGCATAGGTTGGATATTTATTATTTACCCAAGCACGGAAGTTATTACCCTCTATGGAATTAGTAAAAGGAGTAGATGGTAATTGATTAGATATTTGCATATTATTCCTTTTTTCTTCTTCAGCTTTTTGAGCTTCTTCTTCTTGCCTTCTTTTTTCTTCTTCAGCTTTATCTTTTTTTGATTTCATCCACCAAAAAACACCACCGCCTATTAATAATGCAGAAAATACACCTATTATAATTGTTTTTTTATTTGCCATAATATTTATTTTTTTACTTCTATTTATTTACAAATTTCACCATTAAGAACACCATTGTAAATTACATACAATTTACCACCTTTTAGAGTAGCATTACGTTGAACATTACAAATGTTTTTAACTTGTGTTTGTGAAAACTTTTTATGATTTGGACAAACTGGAGGGTTTTTTATTACGGTGCAAGAATCACAACCGAAAGGAAAAACACCTATACGACCTACGTTATCGTATAAATAAGAGTTTTCAATTGATTTAAAACCAACTGTATCACCTGCATTCCAATTATTATCTGAAAAATTACATCCGATTTTACAATTAACACCCGAAACACAGCTAATATCTATTGTTTCCTGTGCGTTTGGAATACCATTGAAGTTGTTATTAAGTGCAAATTCAAATATATTCATACCGAGAGGATAAATAGTAGTATCGGGACAGTTATTAGCATAATCACCGAAAGCTAAATTTCCATTGAATCCTTTGTTTACTGGACTTTTATAAGAAACCGTGTCGTTTGGCAAAAGGGTAAAATAACCTTTCAAACCACTTTCAGCTATACCGAATATTCCATTTACGTTTGTCACATAATTTGTATCAGAGCCTAAAGTCAAAAACACATTAACCGTATCTTTTGTGTTATTTACAACACAAACCTCAGTATTTCCGTTTATATCTGATGTTTTGCAACATTTTTCCTTATCAAAACACTTCTCGTATCCAAATTTAACAAGAAAGCCTATTAATACAAGCAATAAAAATCCTACTAATCTTTGTTTCATTTTTTATTTTTTTTAAATTATTATTCGTTTATTTTTTTCACAGCTTCCCTTAAAGCATATACACCAATCAAAAGAGTTACTACTCCTAATGCAATAGTGCCTGTACTTTTAATTTTTGTTCCACCAATGATTGTTTTTACAGCACCATATCCTACTGCAACCGAACCAACGATTACAAGTGCATCTGTTATTTTACCTACTGTTTTCATTTTTTTTAATATTAAAATTGAAATTTAATCCCTTTAGTTGATAATATTTTATTTAAATCTTTTTTAGCACCTGAACTTAGTTCCGCACTAATCCATTGATTTAGATTCATTGGCTTTACATTTAATCCAAAAGCACTATCATCATAATAATCTCTTATCCCAAATGCTTGTATTAGATATAAAACATCTATTGTGTTTTTCATTTTACCAAAAACATCAAGGATAGTATCTTCATCAGTACCCATTCCGTGCATAGCCTCAAATAAGGCATCTGAATATGCACCATATTGAGCAGGAATACAGCATGGCTTTTCGATTTTTGAAAGCTCCTTTATATCTTTATTAGTATCTTTAAGTGATTCTTCAGCATCCTTTTCGCCTCCAGTTTTAGACAACGACTTATATACTTTATATGTAATTAATGCAGCACCTCCAACTAAAACAACAGCTATAACACCCTTTGCCCATTGTGGTAAATTATTAAATGTTTCTTTCATTTTCTTTAATTTTATTTTTTATTAATTACATCTCTAATGTTTTGCCAAACAAGACCATTATACTCTTTACCATTATCTAATGTTATATTTTGTCCGCCATTAGAATAAGAACCCTTTACAACAACTTTATTATTCCTATCAAAGAATACCACACGATTATTTGTATAAAATTGAGCTATATTGTTTTTTTCATTAAATGGAACTATAACAATATTTTCTTTATTAGCTTTTAAACCAAGATTAGTTTGAAGTGAATTAAAGTTATCTAATTCATCATAAACACTACCGTCACCATTACTATTACCTTTTTTATATACTAAAAAATAATAGGCTAACCCTACAACTCCTAAAGTTATACCTACTGCTATTGCCCCTTTTACGTTATTTTTCATGTTAAATAATTATTAATTAATTCGTTTATATTCAGGTCGTAAGTAAACCTTTTTGTACTTGTCACTTCCGATGGTTATAACATCATCTTTCCAAGAATTAATTTTACGACCAAGAGCTGTTTCTGCAAGATTTATTGATATTACGTCACCGTAATTAGCTGATGATGGCTCAACTCTATTTTCCGAAATAACTTCTACGTTATATGTTTTTGCCATTTGTTCAATAGAACCCATATCGCTTGGATGAACTTGAAGCTGAACACTTAAATCACCTTGTTTAATTATAAAATGGTCGGGCATTAATCCTGTAATAGATTCAAAAAAACTGTCCCTATCCTCTTTATTTTTAGCAAAAACAAAAATAATGTCCGAACCAACTCCACCACCATTTTCAAACCAAGATTCCGATTTTTTGTAATGTGGTTTTTTAGGATATGTCGTTCTTGAATAAGCTTGTTCGTGTGGCTCTTGTGATTTATAAGCTCTATCACGCATTAAAGCTGATTTAATTCTACCGCCATTTTTCATTTCTTCATTTTCATCATCATCAAAATCAGTATATCCATAACCCATAGCATTATCTAAGAAATAAGGATAATCTAAATATTCTTTTTTATAGAAATCCATTAATTCACCAATTGTAGTAAATTTCTGAATAGCCTTTTTTAATTTTAAAGCTTCTTTCTTCCATAAATCATTGTATGTTTTATTAAAATCATACTTATATTCATCTCCGAATCTCCAAGCTTCATTACCACCACTTAACCAATAAATGATTTCTTTTTTATCAGATAATCTTAATTGTTTTGGTGTGATTGTTATTTCACGAATTTTAGGATTTTCTTTATATCTACTACCCATCATGATAGCAACAGCTTCTCCAATATCTTCAGTATCATAAGACCAACCAGTTTTATGATTAGAATCAAAATCAAAATGCAATGTTCCATCAGAGCTTCTTTCAATTAGTAATGGATGTTCAAGAAAAACTGTTTTTGTTTCTACTTCTACATCACCGCCATTGGAGTATTTTTCATTAGCACTATAAACAGTATAACCTTTAGTATATCCACTTTCTGTTAATGCAATCTCTATTGCTTCATCTTCGGATGATGCCATTACATTTACATCTTCAATATCACCAGTTTCTTCATTTTGTAATTTAACAATCCATTCAGAATCAACCCCACCGCCATTATCATAACGGTTTTTACGTTGGCTCATAGGTTTTTCCCAATCCTCAGACTTATTAAATTGTCTGCGGTCTGAGTGCCATGAATCACGTTTATCAACTCCACCTCCATTAGAAAGAAATTCAACTTTAGGCATAAAAGTAGAATACTTGCCAAATTTTTCTTTTTGGAAATCAAGCTCTCTTTTTAAAGCTTCCATTTGTTCTTTTGTTCCGTATTTATCAACGAAGAATCCTGTGTTTTTATTTAAAATACCATAAGAATCTTCATCAAACTTTCCTACTTCCAATTCAGAAATAAAATCAACCCCACCACCATTATCAAAACTATTTTTACGTTGGCTCATTGGCTTTTCCCAAGATTCTGATTTATTACGTTGTCTACGGTCTGCACTCCAAGAACGACCTGAATTATGATTTGATGTGTTTGCCATTTTTTATTTTTTAAATTTTATAATAAGGTTTCATGAAGCATTTTGTCAACTTTAAAGAACCAACTACCTGACAAGGATAATTTGGTTTTGAACCAATAATTTTAGTAAGAGTATCACAATGAATTTCTCCATTACTCATGTTTTCTTTTACTTTAGCTTCTTTTGACTTAGGTTTATTAAAAGATTTCTTTTCTTCTATCAAATCAGAAACAAATTCAAGATTACCGCCATTTTTAAAACTTTGGTGTGATTCACGATGTTTATTGTAAACATCACGAATTTGATTTTCCGTATATGTTCCTTCAAACATATCAACTACATCTGAATAATCACCCGTGTAAAAACATTCGTGGTTATTCAATTCATAAAGTATCTCTGTTTCAGCTAAGTTATTTTCTTTTACTTTCTTTTTACCAATTTGGCTAATAGATTTCATTCCTTCTTCAAAAGCCTTTATATTACCTTTTGGCATATAACCACCTGCACCTATTGAAATATATTTCTCACCTTCTTTAAGAGGTGTCTTATTTTCGTGGAATTGTTTATCTGAAAAAGCAAAAAATACTCCGCATTTATCAAATAACTCAGAAGTCATTTTCTCCTTTTCTTTTTTTATATCGCCATAACCAACTCCACCACCGTTATTATATCTAGCTGTACCATCTTGCATAAATGTTAATCCGTTTTTTAGAGCCTCTAAAAAAACAGATGTTTCATCTAAACCTGACTTTGTAACTTTATTATTGGTTTTTTTAACATTATCTAATTTATAAAAAGTATAAGTACCATCAGAGTCTTTGGTTATTGTTATATCGTATCTCTTTGCTACTCCTTTATATTCACCAACGTATTTATCAACCCCACCGCCATTAGAATATTTTTTTGTAACTCTATCTGCAAAAACTCTAACATTTTCATTAAGTCTTATGTTTTTAAAATAACCGATATTATCATCATCGCTATAAATGAGTATTAATTCATCACCTTTTTTATCATCAGTATTAAGGTCGCTATTATTAATCAGCTCTACTCTATCTCCACTATTAATTTTTATTCCATTAGAATCTTTTAATAGTTTCTTAATTTCTACAAAAAAATCCCATCCGTGAGATTTTAAAAAACCTTTAAAGTGCATACCACCTTTTGAATCAGTATAATCATAATTAGTTTCAGGTTTAACTCTAACGTGTCCTAAATTAAAATATCCGAAATCATCTATTTCTTTAAGTATTCCTTCTACATAATCAGGTGAACCTTGATTTCTACCTGAATTATATCTAATTCCTAATTCATCTCCAATATGTATTACTTCTCCATTTAAATCGTGGTAAAACATTTTCTTTCCACTATTACTAATTTTTGATGGTGTATTATTATCACCAACCCCACCGCCATTTTTAAACTCAGAATTAGAGCCGTCTAAATAATGAGTAGCATCAGACAAATCACTTGCTGAACGATGAACTTTACTTACAACCCAAGCAGGTACTTCAGTATTTGTATTAACAACTTTATTAAGTTCCTCTGTGTGGTGCTTTATTTGTTTATTATCATTCATAACCATTAAAGCATTTTGATTTCCAATATAACCACCTTTAGCGTATATACCTGATTTTTGTTTTTTCAATATTTCAGCAAGGTCAGAACCTAAATTTCCTTCTTCATCCGACAATTCATATTTTTCCATTAATTTATCAAGAGTTCCTTCGTACCAACTTTTTTCTGCTGAATTTTTAAACTTACCAACTTTATCTAAATCAACCCATTTTTCTAACTCTGTATCTACCGAATCAACCCCACCACCATTATCAAATTTATGGATACTCTTAATTTGACTTACAGTTTTACCTGATTGAAAACCTTTAGATTCAAGATAGCTTATCAAATCACGAATTGAAAACCTCAAATTATCATCATCAACACTAATCTGTTTTAATTTAGTATCATAGTTAACGTATGAATCCTTTTCTTTATTATAGAAAACTCTTACACCGTATGCACCACGCTTCTCTTTAAAACCAAAATCTTTTAGTATAGTAACAAAAGTATCTGACGTTTCAGAAATATCACCACCATCTTTTAATTTATCTATATTATGTTCACATCCACACATATTAACTCATTTAATTATTTAACAAAAACAAACAGAAATTAATTAGTCAACTAATCTATAATATGGGCGTAAGAAACATTTCTCATATTTCTTTCCATTTACAAAATCTACTGGGTATTTTAGTTCACGACCTAAGATAGCTTTCATTTCTACACAAGACATCTCGTTAGTTATTTCAGCACCTTCTTCAAGTTTCTTAGTCAATGAAACATCACTTTTATCTTTACGTTTTTCATCGTAAACACCGTTACCTAAAAATTTATCTACCTCCTTATTCGTTGGAGTAGCATTAGGGCTTTTACCTAATTTTTTAGCCAATTTATCGGTAAAACGTTTACCAACTGGTTTAGCTTTTTCTCCTTTATCATCCTTTTTAGAATAACTTTCGGATTGAGGTGCATTTTGTTTTAAATCACCACCACTCTTAAATTTCTTTTTCAAATTATCATCAGAGTGTTTACGGTCAGCTCGTCTTTCGTGATAAACTTGTTTTATTTTATCATCATAACTTCCATCAGGATTTCTCTTGAATTTTTCAACCTCTGACTTAGAGGGCTTTTTGAAATAAAGACTTTCACCTTTTGCATTCAAATCACCATCCTTTTTATGTAGTTTAGGATTTCCTTCTGTTTTAAAACGATAGCCTGTTCTTTTAGCTTTGATGTCTTTATCTTTAGCTGAAGGTTTCTTTGCTTTTTTTAACTTTGCCATTTTGTTTGTTTTGAGATTAATTATTTCTGTTTGTTTTTGTTAATCAATTCTGTAATAAGGCTTCATGAAGCACTTCTCAAGTTTAATAGAGCCAACTATTTCATTTGGATAATTAGGTTTACGACCAATAATTTCAGCCAAAATATCAGAATGAATTTCTCCATTATGTAAATTTTGACGAACTGTATTTTCATCAGTCATTGTTGTTCCACCATAATCATAACTATGTTTTGGATATTTCATTTGTGTTGAACCAACCCCACCACCATTATCATAACGGTTTTTACGTTGGCTCATTGGTTTTTCCCAATCTTCAGACTTATTAAATTGTCTACGGTCTGAGTGCCATGAATCACGTTTATCAACCCCACCGCCTTTTTCAAACTTATCAGAGCTTAATACATTAATCTTTTTTAAAGAAATACCATCACCCAAACTAATTTCATCAGCAAGAACATCATTATCTACAATGCCATTAATAACATCACCTTTAATTTCTTTAATTTTGACCCAAAATATTTCATTGTATGCCGCAACCTTAACTAAATCACCTTTTTTCAAAGAATCTAATTCTTTTTCAGAAGGTGCATAAAATGTCTTAGGATGTTTTTTGTGCATCGCTTGTGCGTTAATAAATTTATGTGTGAGATAATAACCAACCCCACCACCATTATCATAACGGTTTTTACGTTGGCTCATTGGTTTTTCCCAATCTTCAGACTTATTAAATTGTCTACGGTCTGAGTGCCATGAATCACGTTTGTCAACACTACCACCTTTAGCTAAATACTGCATTTCTTTTACAGTATAATCATAACCTTTTTCATCAAGTAACTTAATAGTTTTTTCTACTCTAAAAGATTTTTTGTCATATCCGTCAACTATAAGTCCGTTGTACATAACTTTTGAATCAACACTATTATCTCTTAATAACTGCCAAACATCCCAATCATTAACATCTTTAATTTTAAATAAAAAATATGTCTTACCAACTCCACCGCCTTTAGCGTATTTAGCTTTCCAATCCCAATAATATTTTCCATCTTTTTTAAGAAGTTTCACATCAATTAATGTACCATCAGTAATAAAACCTCTATTATATGGTGTTTCCAAATCAATAGCACGAGAATTTACTATATCATATTTACTCCATTTCTCATTAAGAATATCCCAAACTTCATCATTATTTTTTGCTTGGTTAGTTTTAATTAAAACAACGCCTCTATCATATTCACCAACTCCACCGCCATTTTTAAATGATTTTTCTTTTCTTTTTTCATCGAAATAAGTCTTATAATAATCAATATTATTATTAAAATGAAAATCAATTAATTTATTAATTTCTTCATTACTAGAAGTATTTAATTTCATTATTGATAAAATTGGTTTATCTCCTTCTTCTTTATAAAAATCTTCTTCGGCTTCTTCATTTGATTTAGCATAATAATAATAAGTATTAAAAAGTTCATCATAATCCTTAGATTTAATAGCATAAATACTATCTCCTACTTTTATACCAAGACTATTTTCTAAACCACCGTCATTAGCTTGTTTTTTTGAAACAGCATCAATAGACTGAGTACCGTGTTCTTTTACAATAATACGGTATCCCATATCATAATTTTCTTTATCAGATTCGGTTACGAATCCTATTACTTCATCTTCTTCACCATTAACTATAACTTTTTCTCCAACATTAAATCCATACATTTCAACCCCACCGCCATTATCAAATGTATCATAAGTTTTCTTACGACGTTTATTTGACTTTGCATAACTTACTTCGTGAGGCTCGTTAGCATTAAAATATTTTCGGTCTTTATTTATTGCCGACTTACTACGTTTTGAATCAAATAATCCCATTGTGATAATTTTGTTTTTTTAGTACAGAAATAATTTTTTTAATAAAAAAATATAATGAATCCATCCATAATAATTAAATTACAAATGGACTCATTTTTATAAATTAAATAGTTCCTAATGTGCATGGTGCAGAAGTACAACGCCAAGCATCACCCAACCATACACAACATTCTGCCTTTCGTGTACCTTCACCAAATAATTTTTTATATCCCTTTTTTATACCTAAAGGTGCAGGATAATTACGCAAATTAGTTCCACTAACAGTACCAACAGTACCTATTGGTGCTATTACAGGTGCTACTCTTGGAGTAAGCATAGAGCCTCTAGTTGAAAATCTGCCAATTGCATTAGCTTTTTCTTCTTTACCTTCAGTAGAGGCATCTTTATTTTTTTTCCATAAATAGTAAGCAAGTCCTGCTGCTGCTAGAACGCCTACTCCGATTAAAACTTTCTTGTTCATTTTTTTTGTTTTTTAAATTTTTATTTTTAAATAAATCCACCTGCACAACAAGATACAACTTTATCATTTAGGCAAACCTTCCAACCTGAAGGGCAAGTCCATGCACCTTTTACATTTGTAGGATTAGGTGCTTTAGTGGCTACTATTGGTGCTACTCTTGGAGTAAGCATAGAACCTCTAGTTGAAAATCTGCCAAAAGCATTAGCTTTTTCTTCTTTACCTTCAGTAGAAGCATCTTTATTTTTTTTCCATAAATAGTAGGCAAGTCCTGCTGCTGCTAGAACACCTACTCCGATTAAAACTTTCTTGTTCATTTTTTTTGTTTTTTTAGTTATTAAATAATATTTTTTAAGCTCCTACTGTTCCTACTGTTGAAACGGTTATACCTTTCATATTAGCTTGAGTTTTAGTACAAGGTCTGTTATAAGTTACAGTATTAGCCCCATTATCATCAATCCATTTACAAGTTTCTGTACATGGTGTTGTAGAACAATCCGTACTTGATACCCAACATCTTCTGCAAGTAATTATGCTATTAGGAAGAAATGTTTTTTTCCTTACAATATTTAAACCTCTACCAATTGCATTAGCTTTTTCTTCTTTACCTTCAGTAGAAGCATCTTCATTTTTTTTCCATAAATAGTAAGCAAGTCCTGCTGCTGCTATAACACCTACTCCAATTAAAACCTTCTTATTCATTTTTTTGTTTTTTAGTTATTAAATTATTATTTTTATTATTAATCAAAAAATTTCTTCCATTATAAACAGCAGTAGCAACACCGATTGTTATTAAACTTAAACTCAAAAATTTTGGCATTACTTTAAAATATTTCACACCTGCATAAACAACTATTGGAGCAATAACAAAAACGTCTACAAGTCTTACTACTTGACTTTTTTGAAATTCCTCAACAGTTTCATGTCTTATTTCACTATCGTTTAAATCCATTTTCAAAAAAAATTAGGGACTTTTACATCCCTTAATTTTGAATTAATTACATCTTGCCCTCTTTTTTTAAAATCACACACGCTTTTTTTACAGCATCAGAATATTTTTTTACTTTTCCTGTTGCCCAAACTTTTTTAGCTTCTGTTTGAATCATTGTCATACGAGCTTTGTTTGCCTTTTTTTGTGCTGGTGTTGCCATTTTTTTTTGGTTTTTTTAATTATTAATTATTTTATTAATTTAATTAAGGTAAATATATCCAATTATCTTAGGAAATAATCAAAATTCAAATCATTTTATCAAGATGTTTATTAACAACTTGATTAATGTCGTTTGATTATTCCGTTTTATTACTTCCGTCATTAATGATTTTGGCTTCTTCAATCAAAGCAGTATTAAAATCACTTATGTTTAATGGTTGGATAACATTAATATCCTGTCTAACCCCTGAATTTAAAGGCATTACCGTGTTTAAATCTTTAAGGCTATATTTTTTAAGCGGGTTCATTTGATTAACATAATCAGCTAAATCATCTATTGCATTAGTGCTTCCTATTGGATATTTTGAAAGTAAATCTGATTTTTTTAGCTGTTGGAACACTAATATCATCGTATAATTTGAATTTGGCTCTAAAGTCAAGCCATCAAACCATTGATTAATACCTAAAATCAAGTCTTTATCAGGGAAATCAAGCTGACCAATACGCTGTTGAAACTGCATCGTACCAACCGAAATAGCTGCATTTTGAGGGTCAAAACAAGCATTTCCATTGGCATCTTTAGTAACCTTAGAGAATATTTGATTGAAATTAGTATTGTTATCTGAATAAACAAATATCTTCCTTACCCAAGCTGGATTGTTAAAGAAATCCCTTACATCATCATTATATGTGCTTCCACCACTACCAAGAATATAAACAGTTGAAGATACTGCCGTAAGTGAATTTAATTGATATGGCACAGCCGTATCAGAACCAAAATATATTATATTTTGAGTCGGACTAAAAGCTAAAGTTATTCTATCAAGAAGTTGAGTGAAACTTAACGAAAACTCAACTAAGTCAGTAGACATATTAATTCTAATAATCTGACCTGAACCACTTTGACCTACTGCATATATACTATTTGATGGCGGATGAATTTGAAAATCACTAGCGTTATATAAAGCTGTAACATTTGATATAAAAGTATCTGTTAATGTATCAAATGTCCATATACTTGTAGTAACAAAACTACCAACGTATGCTTTATTTAAAGTTGGATTAATCTCTATGCTACTAGGTGTGTTAACGTATAATGCAGTTGGTATTACAGACAAAATAACATTTAAAACACAATCAATTTTGAATATTTGGTCATTTCCGAATGCTTTATCACAAACATATATTGTATTATTATTTGGATTAAATGCTATATTTTGAGGAATAACACCAACTGGTAAAGCAATAAGTGTAAGTAAAGCGTTTGTAACGCAATCAATTTCAGCAATTTGATTACTAGACGTAGATACATACCAAGTATTTTTTATCGAGTTCCATTCAATCCAATTAGCACCTAAAAAACCAATAGCTGTATCTGCTAAAACAACTTCAGTAGTTGCGTCTATAATTGTAACTTGGAATCCAGTTAAACTACAAACTGCTATCTTATTGCTTGTTGGACTAAAACTTATTGAACTAACACCACTTTGTACAGTTGCTATCGTATTAAATGTAGCAGGGCTTGTCTGAGGTGGATTATCACTATATGTATAAACTAAACCCGAACCTAAAACTCTATTACCTGACCAAACCTTATTATTATTAGTATCATAAGCGACAGCTATACTTCTTGCAGGTGCAACTGTTATTGGTGTATATGTATTTGGAACTGTACCTGATACACTTGGTTGAGTAGGATAATTAAATAAAACAGAAACTTGCGGGTTAAATGGAGATACTGTAACACGGCTACTTGTCGGATTAACAAATGTATATTGTGCTAATTCCCAATCACTATTACCTAAACCAAAATCTTCTATAACCTTTGGGTTTATTCCAGCTAAATCTTTTTTATCAATCATTATGATTTTTGTTTAGATACTGAATAACTTGTATTGCATTTATTTTCTAACTCACCATTTTTGAATTTTATCATAAAATCATTCAGAATCAAATATCTTCTTTTATTAAACTCATTATTAGCACCTCTAAATATTTTTAAAAATGCGTATTGAGCTTCAATTAAAGGATAACCTAAAGACAAATAAATATTCAGGGCATTAATATCTGCACTAACTTCATCACCAATCTCTCTCTTAATTTTTGGGTTCATATATTTATGAGAAAACTCATGAAGTAGTATTATCATTCTCATAGGAACTGAATACTTCTCGAAGTCAACTTTTGAAACCTCAATAACTCCTGTATTATGACCTACACGGGCAGGAGTTCCAACATATTCACCTGTATCTGCATTTCTTATTTTATAAAAATAATCAATACAGAATTTACCATCATCTGAACGATATATACTTGGTTGATAATCTCCTGCTGATAATAAATTTGCATTTGCAGAAAAATATTGTGCAAACTTTACGAAATTCCTAATATCTTCATCCGCCCAAAGTGGACAGGTTTTTAATTCTTTTACCTCGAATTTAGTGATTTGGAATGATTTATCTTGACCATTAGCTATTTCTCCATTCTTTCTGTTAGCAATAGATAAAGCCATTAAGTTTGGAGTCTGCGGAAAACTCAATTCAAATTCCCTATAACCGCTTATCTCACCATTACGATTTATATAAATAGTATCAGGCTTGTTATTATCTACTGCAACAACATTTATATATTCAGGACTTTTAGTTTTAATCCCGACAACTAATGTAAAAGGTAAAGTATTACTTGGAATGGAAAAAATCATATCTAAATTATTTTTTAATAAATTTTTTATAAATTATATATCCGCCAATAACAGCTAATCCAATCCAAATCATATTTTTTGGAACACCTAATATATTATCGGTAACTCGTCTTTCAGCTACATCTTTGTTTTCTGTATTTGATGATACAGATTCTTCTGATGTAGAAGTTGTAGAACGAGCTTTAACAGGGTTTCCTGAAGTATCAGGTATTATATTACCATTAACATCAACAATATTACCTTTTGAATCAGTTGGTAGAGGCATTGCATTCATTCCATCAACTCCGAGATAACCTACACCTCCACCCAATTCATCTTCAAGTCTACCGCCCTGTGGCATACGATAATATCTTGGTCTTTCCTGTATAAATTCTTGTGATTGTGCTATAATTCTCATGATTCTAAATTTAATTTTATTTATTTTTTTGCAATAAACTTCTTATAACCAAAATATCCACCAACTAATACGATGGCACTAACTCCAATCCAAAAAGCGACTTTTGGCATACCTAATATAGTATCATCTTCAATAGAAATATCAGCAGGAACATTAATAGGTATATTATCAGGATTCGTTTTTGCTTCTACTACTGGTGCTAATTCAGCTTCTTTAGCTCCTTTATCTCTACCATAAGCCATAAATATTGGCGACATAGCAGCTAATGCTGCTGAACCACCCGCTACGAATGGTGCTGCTGCTGCTGTTGCTGGATTAGTAGCAAGTATAGCAGCCGTTCCGCCACCTAATGCTGCTGTTACTCCAAGAGTAATACCTGCATTTTGTGCGCCTTTTCCTTCTGCATTATAATATCCATCAATACCATACTTTTGCTTTATCAATTTATCCATTACTGATTGACCGATAGGTTTTTTATTTTTACCTTTTTCAACAGCTTCAGCAATCTTATTTTTTTCGCCACCCCACATCCAAAACTTCTGCATTATATCATTCCAATATTTTTGGTTTTTATCCCTCTTTATTTCATACATATTTGTAGCTGTACCAAACACATTGGCACTTAACATACCTAATAAAGCACCTCTAGTTGTTATAAAAACAGGATTTATTTTATTTGCAGCATGAACACCCTTTCCGCCATCTAATTTATCCTTTACGCTTTTGAAAGCATCCTTAGTTGTTTGAGATATATTCTTCTTAGCATCACTAATAGCCTTTTGAGCTTTCGCTCTACGGGCTTTTTGAGCTTCAGTTTCTTTACCAATTCCTAATAAACGGAAATTTGAATAACCATCATTAATTAATGACTTATCCAATAGTTCAGTATTTTGAACATCCATGCTTTTTAAATATTTAGATAAATCTTTTCTTGATTCCATGATTATTTATGTTTTAAAAAAAATTAAGCTACATCTTTTGGCATTTCTTTCGGCTCTCCTGCTATTGTTTTACATAAAACTGGTGATTGACATTTTCTTGTTCCATCAGGACAACACCATTTTGTCCAATCAGTAGGATTTGTAATAACATTAACTATACCACCACCTAAATTACCTCTACTAACACCTAAAGTACGACGACCTATTGCATTACTAACCAATCCTTTTGATTCAACAGGGGTTCTGAAACGGCAATCAACACAATTACCAAAAATATTTTTTCTACAAAAAGGAGGACAATACTTATTACCAATAGCATTTGCATACTGGTAACTACCACCAACGGCTACTAATGTGTTTTTATTTCCACCGATACCTGCCGTTGCATTATATCCATTAAAAGAACTTACTGTTACTGTTCCTGTTGTTGCAGTTTTTACAGCATTACAACAACAAGCATCTTTAACACCACCGCAGTTACAATTAAATTTACCTTCTTTTTTTTCATCTTCAGTACATTGACGTTTTAAATATCCTGAACCTATTGGAGAAACTCCAACACTAGAACCACTTAATCTACGACCTGCTGCACCTGAAAATTGAGCAGGAGTGTTAACAGGTTTAAGATAATCATATCTTTGACCTGAACTATTAAGTATTACTTTTCCTTTTTTAAAACTAATACCGTTATTTGGATTACCCATAGCATTAGATTTACCTTCAGTTTTTTTACGCATTTCAACAACTTGTTCTAAATCAAGACCAAACTCTTTAGCTATTTCAGCATCAGTCTTTTTCCAATCAATATTATTGTTTTGACTTGACTTGTTTTTATTATATAAATAATACGCAATTCCTGCTGCTGCTAAGATACCTGCTCCGATTAAAATTTTCTTATTCATTTTATTTTTTTTTAATTATTTTTATTTTTTTATTTCTTTGCGATAAACTTTTTATATCCAAAATAACCACCGATTAATACCACAGCACTAACTCCAATCCAAAATGCAACTTTAGGCATACCAAGTATTGTATCATCTTCAGTAATATCATCATCACCCGCATTTTCATCATCACCTGTACCCGCACCATCTTCAGTACCTTTGTTTTCTAAGTTTAAAATATCCGCATCATTTGCCTCACTTGGGTCAGGCTCATTACCTAAATCACCATTTCTTTCTGCTTCAAAAGCATCGTATTCAGCAGTACCTTCAGCATAAGGATTATCAGTCGCTTGATTTTTACCAAATAAACCTCTTAACCAAGCAAAGAAAGCACGAATACCTCTTACTTCTTCCTCTTGAAATGGAACTTCTTCAACAGACATAGATTCATCATACATAGCATCTGCACTAGATAGTTCGCCATCTGCACCCCAATAGAATGTAGTGTTTGGATTCTCCCAATAATAACCTAATGAAGAAGGCGTATAATATGTATAAAGTGCCATACTATCATCACCATTTGCTGATTTATATGGTGCTTTCAAAAACCTCTTAGATTGTCCACCTCTGATTGCATCTTTTAAATCATTTTCATTACCACCTAGAGATTTCCATTTATTAGCAACCTGATTATAAAGACCTCTTGATTTACCAACATAACTCTTTTTATATTTTCTACTTGCTACTTCTCCATCTGTTGCAACGGCAGGATATAATCGTGATGCAGTTCCGTGAATGTTATTTTTTAAATTAAATAAAATACCTTTACGCATAACAGAACGGAATTTATTTCTAAAACTCTTACCTGCTACTCCAGCTTTATCTTTTAATTTTACAACAACTTTCTTAACATTAGTACCTGCTTTTTTTGTAGCAGTTTTAACAGATGTAGTTGTTTTTTTAACTGTTTCTTTTACTTTTTCTAATAATTTTTTTCTATTAGGGTCATTAACACAATCTCTATGTCTTTTTTTGCTATCAATGCAAGATTGATTAACAACAGTTTTTACAGTAGGTATATTAACACAAACTTGTTTACCTAATACGGTCTTACAAGACCTACGAGAGCCTTTTACTATTTTTTTCTCAGTACAAACTGGAGGTAGTCCACATCCTGTTGCATTAGAAAACTCATTCTGTAATAAGTTAGAGTTTAATAAATCTGTATTGTCAAAATTGTTTTCCATTTTGTTCTTTTTTAAATATTATATATTATCCTTTTTTTCTAATCAATGCAAATCCGCCAATCAACAAAACGGCAACTCCAATTCCGATAGCAATATCTTTTGGCATACCAAGAATTTTATTATTAGACGAGTCATTTTCCCCTAACCTACCTTCAGTTATATCGTAATCTGTTGCAGGTTTGTCCTCAGACAAAGATTCCTCTTTTTCTTCTTCAGCTTTAGGACTTGTATTACACATACTTGTAATCCAAACATCAATAGCCTCTTTAGGAGCAGTCCCAAAAGTATGACCATGAATTATCCCAAATTGATTGCTCAATTCCTGACAAGTCATATCTGCGTATGGATTATTAGTTAAATCTCTTGGTGCAAGTAATGAGCTAAGTCTATTACTACTAGCACCAAGTCTTTCTACTGAACCAAACACATTTGGACTAGCATTATCGACAGGAGGATTATATAAACCTTTAGATTGTAATTTTAATTGAGCAAGACCACCATCTCTCTTAAATTCTCTCCATTTTTTTCTCCAACCCCAAACCCAAATGCCCTTATTTATAGCTCTACAATTTTCCCAATTTAATATTTGCTGCCTTCTATTTGCTCTTTTTTCTGCTTGATTAGCATTAAAAGTACAGCAATCTTTACTTGCATTTTTCTCTTTACTACAATCCCAAAGGCAAGGCATATTTAATATAGTTTCAGGAGGTAATGGCTTAATACCACATTCTCCAATAGAAAAATAACCTTTACCATATTGAGATTTTAATTCGAGTTTTTTATTTCTTACTAAATCTCTATATCTTGGTAAATCAGATTGGGGAACACCTCCATCTACTTCAACTTCTTCATTTTCATAATCAGTATTTTCTTCATTCTCCCACTCTTGCTCTCCATCAAAATTAAAATAAGGGTAATTATTAAATGCAATAGCATTAGTGCCTATATTAAATAATTGCTCGTCGTATAGGTCTGCGTTTATTACGTCTAAATCTCTCATTTTATTATTTTTTATATTTTTTATAAATTAAAAAAACACCAATAGCAACAATGGCAATACCTACACCAATAACAACACCTTTAGGCATACCAAGAATTTTATCATCACCACTTACTTCTTCTTCGGAAGTAAAAACTTCATCATCTTCTGATTCGTTAGTTTTTTCAAGTGGTGCTTTATCCGTTGATTTTACTTGTTGACCTAAAGATATTGGCGACGACTGAACTGCATCAGTTATAATAGGTAAAGACTGTGATGGAAACATCATATTAAACCTACTTGTCGGTGCTACACTCATAGAGGAATCAGGTGCAGTAGATAGTGTAGCTCCTAAAACGCCATCAAATCCCATAAGTAAATCATTAGGTGTATTTATAAGTGAAAAATTATTTTTTTTCATGTTATTATTTTAAAATAAATAAATAATTATCCTTTATTAGACTTATAAATTTTATAACCTACAAAAGATATTCCTAGAGCTAATACAACGCCAAGACCTATTGCTAAACCTTTTGGCATACCAAGAATTTTATCATCTCCAGTCATATCAATGTCTGAACCACCTCTAGCAGCTTGTAACTCTAATTCTTTAGCTCTTGCATTAGCTTCAGCTATTGCAACTGCTGCTGCTTGTTTTTTAGCTTCTCTATCTAAACAATCTCTATAAGCAGACCATTTACCTCTATTAAGAGCATTTTCTCTTACTAAAGGTCTTTTACATACTTGACCTGCTCTGCTCTGACTTACACCTGAAACAACAGCAGTTGTTGTAGCAAGACCAGCTTTGATTAATTCAGGGTCTACTACATTATGAAATACTTTATCTGAAGTGTTGTAGTAAATCTCATTACCCTCTCCTGATACCCCACCTGATATTCCAATAGAGTTTTTTACGCTTGAGTCTAAGCTATCTACAAGTGGACATTCAAAAGCAAATCCATCCGCATTAAGTAAGTTTTTGTTCGTCATTTTATTTAATTTTAAATTGTTATTTATTTATGTAATTGGTAGTTCACCAATATTAGCTGTTGGTGTCGCTGAACCTGTGTCCAATGATTTACCACTTTTTTTTCCTTTAATAAATTTATTATAAGCAAAATATCCACCTGCAATTACAGCAACTCCTAATAGAGTGTAGAATAATGCGGGTTTCATTCCCAAAATCTTCTTTTCGTCAGAATCATTATCAACTTGCTTTTTTCCATAATCTCTAACAGGTAGATTATTTGGTATTTGTTCATCATCATTATTCGGTGTTTGTCTTTCTATATTCTGTACCTGTGGAGAAGGTTGTTGCATCTGCAAAGGCTGTTGCTGTTGCGGTTGCATTTGCATTTGATTTACTATTTCGCTCTTTCTTTCCATATTTGGATTTTGTGCTGTTTGTGCTGTTTTTTTTAATCTTTCGTTTTTTAAATTTTCTCCAACTGTTTCGTCAAGTAAATTTGCGTTTGATAAATTGTTCATTTTTTCTGATTTTTTTTGGTTTATAATTTATTATTTATTTTTCATTTTCATTAACGATTAGCGGGGTCAACCATTACTTGTCCAAATCTACCAACTGATTGTGTAGGCTTAAACATTGGAACAGCAATTGAAACTGGAGTATTACCATAAACCTGCTGTTGATTTCCGCCAAAATTTATCTTTTCATCTTTAATTATATTAGAAATTGAATTTGTTAAATGATTTTTTAGTGTATTTTCAAAAACATCAACTTCATTACTAGATGCTCCATAAGATATTAAAACTTTTTTCTTTGTATTAATATCACCTTTAGTATCCCATTTGCCATCTTTTTTTGCAGATAAAAACATATTCAATATATTTAATACTTTTTTAGTATCTGATTCTGAAATATTACCACTTTTTAATGATGATAAATAAGAATTTAATTCCATTTCAGTATCACCACCAATAGCCTTTGCTTTATCTTGTAATTGTTCTTCAGTAATAGGTTTTTTATTTAATGTTGCAAGGTCAATACCAAGCCCTAAACCTAAACCAATTGAACCACCAATTAAAAGAGTCTTATTAAGTGGTAATTTTTTACCCTTACCTAAAGTCTTTAAATATAAATACGCAAGTGCAGTTCCTCCTAAGATTCCCCATACACTTGCATATTTAAAAATTGGTTTATTCATTTTATTATTATTTTTTTATTTATTTAGAAACCAAGTTTAGCTCTATTTTTATAGGCGAAATATCCACCAACTATTAAAAGAGCTACTATTCCAAGTTTAGCACCAGTTGACATACCATGTTTAGTTTCAACAACAGTTTGTTTTGTAACAACTCCACTTGGAGTAGTTTGTGTTGTAGTTGTTGTTTTTGTTGAAGCAGGTGCAGAACCACCACCACCACCGCCCATTGGCATAGTCGGAACAGAAGTTCTTGGTGCTGTTACTGTATTTGTTGGTGTCGATGCTGTTGTACTTGTTGGTGTCGCTTGTACTATTGGGTCGCCATAGTCATTTACATTTCCTACTGGATTACCATATTCATCTGCTGCTACAACTGGGTTAGATGATGATTCAGCAACTATAACTGGCTGTTCATTTACAGGTGTTGTATTTGATACCTGAACAGTTTCACTTGGTATATTATATGGCACATTAGATGTCTGTGCAACAATTGTTTCTACTGGTGCAGGTTCAGAAGAAGTCTGAAATACTGTTTCAGTTGGTATAAAAACTTGCTGTTCTTGTATAGGGTTCTGCTGAACAGAAGCTTGTTCAAATACAGGAGCAGGAGCAGCTTCAGCAGATAATATTGGTGCTTCAGCAAAAATCATATCACCATCAGCATTGTAGTAAGGTAATATTCTTCTTCTAGCCATCATTAATTTACCTCTTTTAATAGGTACATTTAATGCAGTTGCATTTGAGTATGTATTATTTGAAATACTACTATCTAAATTATTTTGATTCATTAAATCTAATTCCATTGTATTTATTTTTTAAATATTAATATAATTAAGATACTTTTAGTTTAGCCTTATTTTGCATCATTTTAATTGCAATAATAGAACCAATCGCAATAACACCAAAAGCAACAATTCCAAATGTTACTGGTGACATACCTAGTATTTTTGTTTCAGCAGTTATTTTTTCTTTTTCATTATCTTTTTCAGTTGTATTACCAATAGGCAAACCATTTTCACCATATTGAACTGGATTAACTAATGCACTAACAAGCTTAGTAAATTCATTTACAACACCACGACCACCTTCTGTACCTAACCAATCCTTAAATGGAGTTTTTGAACCACTTTGTTGATAAGCTTGATTCATTGTCTGAGCATCAACAATATATGTATTTGGGTCGCTTATTTTTTCCACAGCACTAATTGATGAATAACTTCTTTCATCATATACATTTGATAATGAACCAGTATCAAGTAAATCAGAATTAATTCCTAAATCTTGACCATCTGCACCACTAAACTTTGATGCAATTGCATTTGGGTCAATACCTGAAAGTTTACTTTGGGCTAATGCAACTAAGTTACTTCCGCCTAAGTAAATCCAATATTTTTTATTCTTTAAAATATCTTCGTAATATGGAGCTACTAAATCAGCAGGAATAAAATCATTAGTCGTTTGACCTGCTTTTTGTAATCTTAAAAACTTTTGTGGCTTACCAGTTGGTTTACCCTTTTTATCTTTAGGCAAAAAATAAGTCATATAACCTTGTAACTTGGTTCTCTTACTTGTTAATGTATTTCCTGATTTTTTAACCATTTTAGCAGGAGTTCCAACCGTATGATATATAAAAGTATCATCAATCGTATTCCATAAATTATCTAAAGCTGTATCTTTTGCCATTTTATTTTCTTTAATATTTATTTTAAATCCTTAAATTTTTTCAAACTAACCATGTCTGAATTTTCTTCATTTATACTATGTGCTATATATCCACCTGCAACTGCACCAATAACAATACCTAAAATAATTTTTTTTCCAATTAATAGTCCTGTTATTCCACCTATTAAACCGCCAATAAAAGCACCCTTTTTATAGACTTCAAATTCTTTGTTTGGCTTATCAACAAAGTTTGATTTTTTTTGCTTTGATTTACGTCGTGCCATAACTAAATATTAACATTGTTTTGTTGAACACTACTAACATTTTGTTGACTTATATTCGGTTGTGGTGCTGACATTGGTTGAACCTGAATTTGAATACCACCTGTATTTCCAGTTCCAATATTTGAATTTGGATTTGGCATTTGAGGAATATTAGTTTCAGGTAATAAAACATCACTAGAAACATTATAAGCAGGGTCGTTTATATGCTGAAAAACAGGTTCTTTTAATTCACCTACTTTCAAATCACCACCTTTTTCCAATAATGGAGCTTCGGGACTCTTTATATTTAAACTTTCTGCTCTTAATCTAGCTTCATCTATTTTTTTAAAATGACGATAAATCAAGTAACCAGCGACACCGATAGCTGTAATTCCTAAAATCCAAAGAACTGTATTGTCTTTTTTCTTTAACTCTCTGTTATCATCACCAATTACGGATGATTTTAACTCAACCATATCAAGTGCTTTTTTCCTAAAAAGCTTTTCCTGTTTAGGATTTTTCTCAAAATAAACCGCAATCTGTTCAATTCCTCTTTTAATTGTATCTAACAGCTTTATCCAAGAAATTTTCGGATTCTTTTTATTTACTTGGTTATTTTCACCAATTAAAAAAGCTAATCCACGAACAAATACTTCATTTGTTTTCATTTCACGAAGTACTATATCTAATAGCTCCTCGTAAGACTGTCTTTTATTATGCTTTATTTTTAATTTATCTAATAAAGCAAAAAATTCATTTGATTTGTTTGTAAGTAAATCACTTACTTCACTACGAAATATATCAAGAGATAGATTAATATCTCCTGAATTAAAACTTCTTAAAAAGTTTTTATATAAATCGTGTTGAACCCAAATCATAATTTATTATACAAGTCTACGGTTTGATAAAGCAATTAATCCAACAACAATAGCTAAAGAACCAACAATAACCAAAGGAAGATTATTTTGTATTTTTTCTTTAATTTCCGTTCCTGTAATATTTGATTTCATAGATTCGCATCCATTACAACCTGAAGTTTTTTCGCCATCAGCTCCCGAACCACAGCAACCTGAAGTTTTTTCGCCATCAGCTCCCGAACATCCACAAGCATTTGAACTTTTTTGAGGTATAACGCTTACGTTATTTAGAATATTTTGTAATTCAGATGTTGTAGGTTTTGGCTCAAAATTATTTGCATCTACTTTTTGTTTATCTAAAGAAAAGCTCCAAGCTAATAAATCTTTATCAGGATGAATATCTGCAATATCTTTCATGAAATCTTCCTTGAATTTCTTTACAAGGAAATTTGTTTTAACCCACAAATCATGTTTAGATGTTGCGGGTGATAATCCGTATTTTACAACTAACCCATTTAATTCAGGTTGTTTAGCTTCAAATACATATCTAATTGTATTCATTTTAGTTTCTGTTTAAGGTTAATTTTAAAAAAAAGGGGAAGGAAAATCCTTCCCCTTTTAATATAAGGTAGTTTATTAATCTACTAATTAACGATTAGCAGGGTCAATCATCATTTGACCACCCATACCAACTGATTGTGCAGGTGCAAACATAGGCACAGCAACAGGAACAGCAGGAGCAGAGTAAACTTGTTGTTGACTACCACCACCTAAGTTACGAGCGATGTTAACTTTTTCCGCAGGGAAGAAGGTATAAGTCGCAGTAGTGTTTCCTAAGATTGGGAAAGTCAAGTAAGTTGAACCGTCAATCTTAACTGGGTATGGAACATCCAAAATTGTTGATTGGAATTGGTTCGCAGAGAAATAAGACTGAGTGATGATTGGAATAGTACAGCTTTGTCCGTTAGCATCTTTACTTGTTAAGTTCAAGATTTGAGTAATCTGTGAAGGATTAGAAGTTTGGATACGAATCAAAGAAGTTTCAAACGGCTGACTTGCAGATTGTTGTAACAATTCAAGGTAAGATACGTTTGATTGTGCAGGAGTAACAGTTACACCAACTGAAGTTCCGAAGTTCGGAGTCAATAGGTAAGTGTTTAATCCGAATAATGTTACTGTTAACGGGTTTGGAGTCGTGTTAGTAACGTTTACTTGGTAAGGAGTTGGTTGTTTTGCTGGTACTGCTTGAGTTGGAGCAGTAAGAACTTGTCCTGCATCAACACCATAATAAGCACCTGCCATACGACCTGCACCAACCATGTTGTTATAACCACCACCATAATAAGGATTACCACCTTGAGGTTGGATTAAGTTACCGTTATCGCCATAAAAGCCATAACCTAAATCTAATTCATTGTTTCCGATTGCGTTTGAGAAGTTTTTCTCAGCAAATGACAAATACTTGTCAATGTTCATTTTGTTTTGCATTTTTCTAAATTTTTTAGAATTATTTTTGTTCCCTATTGTTTTTTATAAAGCGACTAATGAATAGAGATAACATTAATCGGCAGTTCCTCTTTTTTTGTTTTCAAATGTTAGTAATCAAGATGGAATAAATTTTAACATTTGTTTTTGCTGTTTTTTTACTGATTAACGGACAGCGACACATTAATCAAAAATTGATTGATTTAAGTAATTAATTACTTGTTGTCAATTAATTTCTCTTTTGCCATTTGTAAAGCTACTACCGTTACTGCTGTTAGTAATGCTGTTACTACTACTTCTTTTGTAAACATTTTTTTTAGTTTTTAAATTAAACAATTCATTTATCGAAATCAAAGTTATGCTATGTGTATCGAATGTTCAAAAGTTTATCCTGACAGGATTTCACATTTTTGTAAATGTTAGTATATTTGACAAGGGTTTTGATGTATAAAATAAAGTTTAAAACCCCTTCAATTATTTTATAAAATAACCAAAAAAGACATAAAAACGATGATAACGCAATCAAATTTGACAAGAGGATGGAGAGTTTTAGTAGGAACTCCAACAAGTGATAAAAAAATATACTGCCAAGACGATTTTATTAGCAATATCAAGTCTTTCAGCTATCCTCATACTAATTTAATTGTAGATAATAGTGAGGAAAGAAAAAACTACAAAAGAATAATGAAAGATGATGTTAATGCAATACACATTAAGCCAAATAATAAACCAATTTACGCTGTATTAGCTGAAAGCCATGAGGAACTAAGGAAGTATGCTATTAGAAATAACTTTGATTATCTTCTTCACCTTGAGAGTGATGTGTTTCCTCCAGTTGATATTATTCAAAGATTATTAATTCATAATTTACCAATAGTTTCTGCTATGTACATGATTGATTTCGGTAAGGATAGCCATTTAATGTCGCAGGAGATTGAGGAACTCGGAAGCCTTAGAGAAACAAGAAATTTAAAGGATGGTCAGGATTTGATTAACATTAATGGTGGCTTACAAAAAACATTCCATTGTGGTTTAGGGTGTGTAATGATTCGTAGAGATGTATTAGAGCAAATTGAATTTCGTTGGGAACAAGGTGCTACAATAGCTCCCGACGGTATGTTCGCATTTGATACTGATGCTTTAGGTATTCAAAAATTCATTGATACATCTATACTTTGTGACCATAGAAATAGCGATTGGAAAATAACCGTATAGTAATTATCGAATAAAATAATCGGGTTATTTTATAAAATAATTCAGTTATTTTTAAAAATAACCAAAATGATAGATATAACAACAATGAATAAAATAATTCGCAAAAGGATTATTTGGGCTGAAATAAAAGCTAAAGAGCAAGAGTATAGTCGTTTACAAAAACAAATTGATGAACTTGAACAAGCTAAAAAGGATATAAGTTTTGACGTTCAAAAAAGATTAAACGAATCACAGGAAATAGCCGAGTGGTTAGACCAAAAGGAATACGAATCATTAAAAAAAGAAAATAAAAAATAAATTTATGACAACAATTAAATCAAAAATCAAATCAAAACCAACAATAGAAAGGATTATAAAGACAATAGTTGATAATTCAAATGTTCATTTATTAGATATAAATAAAAAAATCCGAACAAATAACTTAAACTTACAGCGTATATTAGAAAACTATCACCTACCTCCTGAAGTTAGAAATTCATTATCAGAAATATTTGCAAAAAATTTAATTATTATAAGTTCAAATAGAACATTTGCATCTACTGACGTTGTTTCTGTGAAGAAAATTGAAGATGATGGAAATTAATATTAATTATTTTATAAAATAACCGAATTAATTATGGAGAAGAAACAGATTATTTTCACTAAACGTGGAAACATACATCCAACAGATAAAACAGAGTTAAAAGAAAATGGAATCATTATTATTGAAGTTGATGATTTATCAGCTTTAAAAACAGTAAATGAAATTGAAAATGACATTGTTTTAGAATGTGCTATGAATACTATAAAAGATAGTGTTGGTGCTGAAAAAGCAAGATTTTTTGATAAGTTCTTTGTAAAAATATTAAATACAAAAGGTAAATAGGCTAATGGAATCTGAAATAACTAAAGAATCTTTAATAAATAAGATATTAGAATTAAAACCTAAAAAAAAATCAGTCTTAAAAGATAGAAGTATTGATTTAATTAATTTCACAAAATTAAGAATAAGGATTCAGCCTCACTGTATAATATATTTTTATACAAATGGAGATATACCTTCATCTAAAATATTTGAATTAAATGATGGTGATTTTGATATTGTTATAAATCATTTTTACATTACTGAATAATGGAAGAAAATAAAATAAGAAGCCTTCTGAAAGGAATATCATGGCGATTACTTGGAACTATTGATACAATAGTTATATCATATCTACTAACAGGTCATATAAAAATTGCTTTATCAATAGGTGGTGTAGAGCTTTTTTCTAAAATTGCTTTGTATTATTTTCACGAAAGAGCTTGGAATAAAATAAAATTCGGTAAAAAACAAATAGAAGATAAGAAATGATAATTACCGATAATATAAATATATACGAAAAGGTAGAAAACATTAAGCGACCACTTATTGTAGGTGAGGTTCTTAATGTTGCCTGTCTTGTAAAACGAGATGTTTTCGGTTTTATAACATCTTTTATACCTGTAATAAACACACCACATACGGATAAAGAAAATGGTCAGCCTGAAATTCATTATCATACAGATTATAGATTTGTATTAACTGAAGAATCAGAAATAAATGGTTACGGTTATTCTGTTATAGATAAACGTGATGGATTTAAAGGTGCAGAAAAAGGAAGGGTTGAACAGTTTATTGATGGTGAACTTGAGTTTCATAATTTACCTGTTATTACTGATGAACATAATGGTTTAGCTCAAAGGTTTTTTATACGAAATAGTAAACTAAAACATAAGTGCATACATAAAGGTAGATGTCCGCATCGTGGACATGACCTTTCTCAAGAAAAGCCTATAAATGGTATAATTACCTGTCCATTACACGCATTAGAGTTTCACTCTGATAGCGGTAAAATAACTGATAAAATTTTAGATGAATTAAAATCATATAGGAATCGTGAGAATGAATATAAAAAAGATTTACATATTGGCTTAAAAAGGATAAGCAAGATTAATAATGGTGATACAATCACACAAAAAGAATATGATGAATTATATAAATTCCCATTAAACTCACTTTACTCTACTTATCAAGTACCGAATGGTGAATATTATGACTTTGAATGGACAAAAGTTAGGAATAATGAATATCCTTCAAAGGAATTAGAACGCCATAAACAAACAAAATTAAAATTCAAGGTTAGAATATCTAAATAGTTATGATTAACAAAATTCTAAGAGTGCTTTATTCGCACAGATTCCCATTAGTTATAGAGAAAGAAACACAAAAGGCTATCGAGGAAAGGTTTTCAGAGAATGAAATTCCTTATAGTAGAGAACACCGTTTGGATGAAAAAAACATTCCTGACTTCTTTATTGATGCTGAAGGTATTGCTATTGAGGTTAAGGTAAAAGGTAATGCAAAGCAGATTTACAAACAATGTGAACGTTACTGTAAATTTGATGGTGTAAAAAAATTAATACTTGTAACAAACAAGAGTATGGGGTTTCCAAAAGAAATTAATGGGAAAGACTGTTACTTTATAAACATTGGAAAAGCGTGGCTGTAAGAACATACGGTAAAATATATTTAAGTGAGGATAAAAAACATTGGCACATAAACAATGCCGAGCCTCATATTTGCATAAAATTAAAGGCTATATTCACTAAAATAGCAAAAAGTCAAACTCAACCATTCAAATTCATAAACAATGATGAAAATTGTCGGGAGTTATTATGGTTTACTGAGCGTTATCCTTTACAAGTAAGTGATTCTGATTTAGCTTTATTAAAAAAAGGTAAAAACAAGCATATAAGTACAGTAAATGATTTAGAGGCTATATTATTACCCGATTATAAACCACAGGTAGTAAGACTGAACGACCCGTATGAAGCGAGAAATTACCAATTAACAGGTTGCGAAATTTACTTAAAATGTAAGCGTATATTAATTGGAGATGATATTGGTTTAGGTAAAACACTTATCGGTATTATTTCATGTTTAGAGAAAGTTACACGCCCTTGCGTAGTAACTGTTCAAACACATCTACCTAAACAATGGAAAGAGGCTATTGAGCAATTTACTAATCTTAAAGTACATATTATAAAAGGCACACGCCCATACGATTTACCACCTGCCGATGTTTATATAACAAAATACTCCTGTCTTTCGGGTTGGGCAAATGTATTTGAAAAAGGAATATTCAAGTCTGCAATTTTTGATGAAATTCAGGAATTAAGGCACGATGGAACAGGTAAGTATAATGGAGCTATGGCATTATCAGATAATGTTGAATATGTTTTAGGTTTAAGTGCTACTCCTATTTATAATTATGGTGATGAAATTTTTAATGTATTAAACATTATTAAGAAAGGATGCTTGGGATACCACGATGATTTTATGAGGGAGTGGACAGGTTATAGTAAAATTGTCAAAGAACCACAAGCACTTGGAACTTATTTGCGTGAACAGTTGTTGATGTTACGTCGTACTCGTAAAGAGGTAGGTATGGAATTACCGCCAATAAACAAAATTGTACATACTGTTAGCTACGATGAAGATGAAGTTGAAAAAGCAGATGAACTTGCAAGGAAATTAGCTATAAAAGTTACAACGGGTTCTTTTGAAGAAAGGGGACAAGCTTCAAGGGAATTAGATATGTTAGTGCGACAAGCTACGGGTGTATCAAAAGCAAGGAGTGTGGCTGAATATGTAAAAATGTTACTTGAAAATGGTGAACCTATTGTATTGGCAGGTTGGCACAGGGATGTTTATGATATTTGGTTAGAGGAATTAAAAGAATTTAAACCTGTGATGTACACAGGAACGGAATCACCTGCTCAAAAGGAAAAAGCTAAAATGGCTTTCATTAATGGCGAAACAAATTTATTTATAATATCTTTACGTTCAGGTATAGGTTTAGATGGCTTACAAAAAAGAAGCAGTATTGTTGTTGTAGGGGAACTCGATTGGTCGCCAAAGGTACATGACCAATTAATAGGTCGTTTGGATAGGGATGGACAAGAAGAACAAGTAACTGCTATTTTCTTAACAAGTGAATACGGCTCTGACCCGTTAATAATTGATATGCTTGGTATTAAAGCATCTCAATCACATAACATTATAAATCCATTACAAGCGGTTGATGAACAATATACGGATGAAAGCCGTATTAAGTTATTAGCCCAAAAATATTTAAGTAAAAAGGGTATTGAAGCTAATGGATGAAGAACGTGAACGGATAATTGAAAAAGCACTAAAGATACGGGAACTTGCCAATAGAGGAATAGATGGTGAGAAAGCTTCCGCTATTGAAAGGCTTAAAAATTATAAGGAAAAGCATAGTATTACCGACGAAGAACTTAATTCATTTAGGTCTGTTGATAATGAGTGGTGGAGAAATCTAAGTAAAGAGGAGCGTGGCGGTAAGTTTGCTACATGGTTTAAAAAATCTGTTGCTATATATAAAGGTAAACCTATGGTTTTTTATCATAAAAGCCGAACAGAAGAAATGTTCTTTGAATTTGACCACGATAAAGGTGAAAAATATTATGGTGAAGGAAGTAATTATGGTTTTCACTTTGTAAATAGTGAGGATAGTAGTGAAATTCAGCATATAGGCAATTGGCATAAGTTTGATAAACATATACGTGGAGTAGATTTTTTTGTTTATTTAAGAATGTTAAACCCATATTATTTATACGCAAGAATGGATGGTAACTCGTATGGTCAAAATGGAGAGCCTTATAGACCTATTGTTACGGATAAAGCATTTGCTGATTTCGTTTTAGCAAATGGATATGATTCAATAATAATACAATCAGAAGGAGGAGTTAATACTTATATTGTATTTCATCCAAATCAAATAAAATCAGTAACAAACAATGGTGAATATTCATCAGAATCAAATAATATAATGTGTTAATGGAACAAAACGACAAAAATAAAATAATAGAAGTTAAAGTAACTTATGAGGAGTGGATTAAGAATCCATTTCCACAAAAACACTCTTTACAGCTTGATACAACAACAAGATATATTGTAACAAATTGCCCACCTGAATATGCAAAACATTTAGAAAGTATGGGAATTGGTTTTGAATTACCTAAAACAGTAACGATTACTTTTTATCCTGAAGTTAAATTGGATATAAAAAGTAAAATGAAACATCTGAACGATAATTCAGTAAATAAAATAATTATTACTCCAACAGGTATAGGAATATATGAAGATATTTTTGATTGTAATGGTAGAGTAAAGATAGTTAGGATTTTTTATCCAAGTCATTTTATGACAGCAAAATATGTTAGAATAGGTAATAACAAGCTTGATTGTATTATTGGGTTTACTCAACCTTCAAAAATTCAGGATTTTATTTTTGATTGTGAATTTAAAAGAGGTGATAAATTCATGTTAGATACTATTAATGAAATAGAAAAAGTTGAATTATTTATTGAATAAAAAATAAAAATAAAATAAAATGATTATAAACCTAACAGGACAGGCAGGAGCAGGTAAGACCTCAATAGCCAAAGAATTATGCAAAAGTATCCCTAAATCAATAAATATTGATGGGGATGAACTTCGTGATATTTTCAAAAATAAAGATTATTCCGAACAAGGTCGTCGTAATAACATAACAAATGCCTATAACATAGCTTTGTTTTTAGAGGCAAAGGGATTTATACCAATAATTAGCCTTATTTCTCCATATAAAGACCTTAGAGATGATTTAAAGAACAGGGTTAAGGTTATCGAGTTCTACATAGTCACAACGGAAATAAGGGGTCGTGAGCATTTCTTTGCTGAAAACTATGAAAAACCAACTGAAAAATTTTTACTAATTGATACAACGCAAAAAAAATGTGAAGATGTTGCTAATGATATTCTAACAATAATTGAAAATGATATTTTAAGCAATCTTATTAACGGAAAGTAGTGTTATTAACAAACTAAATAAATATTCATCCTTTTATTATTGATAATCGTCGGTCTTTTGTTATCTTTAATCAACAAAAAACAACAAAATGAAAAATAAAAACACAAAATTCAATTTGTTCATAGGGCGTTATCAATCGCCACATAAAGGACATCAAACTATTTTCAATGAATATCTAAAAAAAGGAGAGCCTGTACTTATTGCAATCCGTGATGTTCCACCTGACGAAAACAATCCTTTACCTGCACATATCGTTATGTCGCTTTGGCGTGAGGTTTATCGTGATAATGAATTGGTTCAAGTGATGATTATACCCGATATTGCATCAGTTAATTATGGTCGTGGTGTTGGTTATGAAGTAAAAGAAATTAAGGTTGATGATAAAATAGCAAGTATATCTGCAACTGAAATCAGAAATCAAATAATAAATAACCAAAGTGATTGGAAAGAGCTTGTAGACGAAAGAATACATATTTATCTTGAAAACGCATTTAAAAACACTTATGGCAATATTAAGTAGGAAGAATAAATTTTGTTTCATTCATGTGAATAATACAGGAGGGACAACAATTACAGAATTGCTTGAAGATGTGGTGGGTGACTTGGAGGTTTTGGGTTCAGTACACTCAACTATAACCGATGCTTTAAGCAAAGTACCTAAGATAATGGACTACTATAAGTTCGCCTATGTAAGACATCCCTATGATTGGCTCGTTTCTATGTTTTCATATATAACAATTAATGACAAGCATCCTGACTATAATTTATTAAAAAATTCATCATTTCATGAGTTTATTGAATGGCTTGATAATCATGGATTAAAAAGGAAAGAGGCTGATGGTCTGCCTGTTTATAGAAAACAAACTGATTTTATTTTCAAAAGAGGTGAACTTATGGTTAATGATGTGTTTCATTACGAACAATTATGTAATGATATGGGGCTTTCAAATGCAAATACATTGTTTCTTAAATTAGGATTTGATATGCCCGATAAAATACCTGTATTAAATAAAACAGAAAGAACTCTTAATTGGGATAATCTTTATAATATAAAGACATACAGATTAGTAAACGAATTATTTTCAGAGGATTTTAAAAATTTCAAATACAAAAAGCATGAGTATTAAAATTTCTTGCATTATGGCTTCGTTTCTTACCGACTATGATTTTTCGGCAACGGATAGAGTAACAAAGTTTCACCGTGCGGTTAAATCCTTCCTAAATCAATCATATCCAAACAAGGAGTTAATAATAATTAGTGATGGCTGTCCTATAACCTCAAGTGAAGTAAGGCACTATGATAATTATCCCGAAATAAAACACATTCAAATAGAAAAACAGCCTCTATTTTCGGGTAATGTAAGAAAAGTAGGATGTATTATGGCTACTGGTGATGTTATTTGCTACTTAGATACAGATGATTTATTTGGAGCTAATCACTTAAACTCAATAGTCAATGGATTCAGCTACCATACTGATGCAGATTGGCTTTATTTTGATGATTATGTTATTTATAGATTCAACCCTGTAACAAATGACATATTATCTCAAGCAAAAAGGGATGTTGACCTATATCATGGAACTATCGGAACATCTTCAATAGCTCATAAAAACACAATTGATATTAGTTGGGATGGATTTGACGGATATGGTCACGACTGGAATTTTATAAAAAGCAAACTAATTGATTCAGGTAAGAAATTTTATAAAATTGATAATACGGAGTACTTTGTTTGTCATATACCAAATAGCGTTGACAGTTAATTATTTATTATTTTATTATTATGTTAGAAGATATTCTTATTAAGAAGAACAAAGTATATCAGGACTTTTGGAGTAAACTTTTGAAAGTTCAATTTAATGAATTAAGTATTGATAGTGTTTGTATTGATATAAAACACCTTGAATATACTGATGATGATATAAAAAAAGAGATTTTAAATAATGCTATTAAAGTCAAGTCAAACGAAATAACAATTAGAGAATTTCAGGATATAGTTGCTAATTATATCTATGAAATTGACTTTAAAATAAGGTATATTGAAGATATTAAAAATAATATAGTAAGAAAACCTTTTCATCCTGAAAAATTAATCGGAAAAACAATATCTCTTAAACCTTATGATTCAGTAGAACTACGTTACTTCAAAATAATTTCTATTAAAAGCCATTTCCCTGTTAAAGAAAAAAAAATAGATGAAGATATGGTTGTTTATAATGTGTATGAGGATGGTGAACTAAATACATTACCATTATATCAATATAGAGTACAGGGAATGATTGATAAAGGGTATTCTACTACTAAAGATACTTATAGGTATGATGAAGAAGAACTATCTAATGAATGTATTTATAAAATAGTAGATTAAAAAACACATAAAATGAAAATATCATATTTAGAAAGAGCTTCAGATTATGAAGTTCACAGGTGGTTAGAAAAAGAATTAGATTTAACTCCTTATCAAAAAGAAAAATTATACAATAGCGAAATTGTTAGGTTTTCTAATTTATATTTTTACAGAATACCAAAAAAAGAAAAGACATCAATACTTTGGAGATTAAGTATAGTTGTTTACCCTGTTTATTATTTATTAGCTATATGCTTACTACCGATTAATTTCGTATTTACAGGAAAATGGGGATATGGTCGTGATTTTATTGATAAGTTTCATTCGGTATGGGTTCGTAAAATTGGATTATAAAAAATAAAAATATGGAAAGAGTAAAATGGACTTATGAGATTTTAGAGCAAATTGGTTTTGTAAAACATAAGGTAGTTGTTGGTAATGCACATAATTATATTAAAGGAGATTTCAGAATAAATGATGCCTATCCTGTTTTCGTATATAAAAATGAAAGATTACCTAAAATAATATATCTTGATGATTTAGCAGGTATTTATTTTGAAAAAACAGGCGAACATTTAAAATTTGAAAACCAAATGAAACAAGAACTAACTACGCCTAAAGAAATAGCCGATGATGTTCAGCAATCTTTTGAAATACCAAATTCATACCGAAAATTATTAGAAGATAGGATAACTAATCTATTACAAAACAAGAAATTATACGCTTTATTTGATGGTGGTGGACAGGGAATGAAGGATAATGGTCTACTCGGTGTTTACACTACGAAAGAAGAAGCTGAAAAGGTTAGAGGAAATAGTTGGTATTCAATTATTGAATTTGATGCTAATAAATTTTATGCAGATGGGGTTCAATATTCAGGATAATTATGAAATTAATTAAAATATTATCCAAACTATTTAATAAAAAGCCACATGAACACGACTTTAAAGTGGTTCAAACATTTGGAAGCATCTATTATATGGATAGTTATTATAGATGTAAGTGTGGCAAAGGAGCTATACAACAGCACGGGTTTAGATTTACTATCTTAGATGATAATAAAGACCACCCATATGGAAAAAGCTTAAAAAAACCACATATAGTATGATTATAATGAACGGTATATGCTCCATGTGTGATGATGGAAAGCAAAAGCGATTGTTTAAAAGAAAACCACCATTATGTGCTTATCATTACAAATCTGAAAATCAAAAAAAAAGAAAACCAACAGGTGAGTTGGCTATGTTTCAGGAGATTTGGGATTCAATGAAAGAGCATAAATCATTCATAAACGGAGAAAATATACCTTTTTTTGACGTAAGTTGTTTTGCTCACGTTTTATCAAAAGCAGAAAATAAATTCCCTAAATTTAAGTTGTATAAGAAATGTGTTGTACTAATAACCATTAATCAACATACACAATGGGACAAAGGACTTCGTGAAGATTTAAGAAAGCTACCTGAATGGGATAAAATGTTTAAGCTTGAGGCAGAGTTAAAAGAAGAATATAAATTATTATAAAAAATGATAAAATTTGAAGTTGAGCGTATTGATGGTTTAATAAAATTTACTCCTGAAAAATTAGATGTGAATATGGTTATTGGACTTGTTCGCACTACATCATCAGACGAAAAAACAAGTAATAAAATTTCTTTCAAGTATAAGGATAAACTTTATAACCCTAAAGAATATTTAGACCCTTATGGATTCCCTCAATACATTAATAGCTTCCCTATTTATAACGGAGGAGAATACATTAAAGATATTAGTGAATTTAATTTTGATGAAGTACCCGATAATATAAAATTAAAGGTAGAATTATTTGAACACCAACCTATAAACACTAAAAGAATATTATGAAATATAACATAGAAACAGAAAGTTGCCACCGATTAACAATATCATTCAATAGCCCTGAAGGGTTAAATAAGTTTACAGAGTTTCTTTTCCGAAATAACATAAAAGGATTAGGTTTTGAAAAATCATCTAAAAATGTTAGTTACACAGGATTTTTTACTGAAGAAGAAATAAATAAGATTAAGGAAAATTTCCCTATTTAATTTGTACGAATATTCGGACTCGAACCGAAACGCTTTTTAAAGCAATAGTTCCTAAGACTATCGTGGCTACCAATTACACCATACTCGCATTTGTTTTTTTTAATATCTTGATTTAGGTGTTTCTATTTTTGTTTTAAATTCTTTGATATACAAAGGAAATCCCATAAAATAATACTCCCTCCAAGCCTTTCCTTCAGTTTTGCCTTTTGATTCAGGGTCATTCCAATCACAAACCATTATCATCGGTATAAAACCAAATAAATAAATACGAAATGTGTACCTCTTATTTTCGTAATCGTCTTTAATCTGCTTTCCTAATCTAAAAAATTCCATTTTATTCTTATTTTATAAATAAATTAGTACAGGTAGTCAGATTTGAACTGACACGAATATTACTATTCAAAGGGGCTTAAACCCTTCGTGGCTACCGTTACACCATACCTGCATATTTATTTTATTGTTGGAGCAGAGGGAATTGAACCCACATAGTCGAATGACGGGGGTTTTACAGACCCTTGACGTAGCCAATTTGTCATTACTCCAATATAATTTACTTTGCGGAGAAAGAGGGATTTGAACCCCCGATACCTTTTGAGTATGCTTGTTTTCAAGACAAGTGCGATAAACCGAACTCTGCCATTTCTCCAATAATTTTATTTTCAAAGAACATTTACTCATTATGTATATTTTCTATACACTTTCAAAAAACACATATAGAAAACAGCACTTTTCTATACATATTTATTTTTGGCGGAGAAAAAGAGATTTGAACTCTTGAAACACTTTACAGCGTTTGCCTTCTTAGCAGGAAGGTGGTTTCAGCCACTCACCCATTTCTCCGAATTTATTGGGGTATAATGTGGGGATTGAACCCACGACCTCTTGAACCACAATCAAGCACTCTTGCCAACTGAGCTAATTACACCATATATTTTTTAAAGAACGATTTGCCACAAAACAAAAATCCCTGAACTGTGTAGTTCAGGGATTCCGTAGTCGTGGTAGTATTTTATATTAATACGTTACAACAGAATATCACCTGAACCCTTTAGTGGGCTTAGATACGATAAACTATGTAACGACAAATTTCTCATTATGACACAAAGATATAACTTCTTTTTTAAACCACCAAATTTATTTTTTAATCTTATTTTTATGCCATAATTTAACCGCATTACTTCTATAAACAGTATTTGATATTATACAATCTTTTTCTTTTTTACCATCCCTAATCCTACCCAAAACCGTTGAGATAGGGACTCCATAATTTTTATAAACGTATTTAGCAAAGTCTTTTTGATTAAAAAAATATTTCCCGTCTAAATTAAACTTTGGCTTTCTTTTTTCTAATATTTCAATACGAGCTAATTCTCTCAATTCATTAGTTACTTCTTCTTTTGATATTTTATATTTTCGTACACAGTATTGAGTTAAATGATAGTCGCCAAGATTTTCTCTTTGCTCTATAACGTATTTTTTTGTTAGTTGAGTTTGACATTCATAGCAGTTATGTGAATATCCACCGCTTGAAGTTTTATTCTTACTAAATTTCTCTAATTCCTTTACATCCTTACATATAGAACATTTTCTAAATCCTTTATTGAATAGTTCTTTTGAAATAGTTAATAATCCGAAATTTTTTACACCATCTCTTTTTGCTATACATTCTTTACAGGCTGTATCTATTCTTCCTGTTTTTTTTTCTTTTATATGAAAATCATCAATAGTCTTTTTACATTTACAATCAATACAAATTAAATTATCTCTATAATATTTGTAATCTATTTTTTTATTTTCAAATATTTCTTTTATACTCCAACCTCTTTTTAATCTTTGTTTTATAGTTTCAAAATGAAGATTAGTGATTTTTGACACTTCACTAATGGTATATTCCTTACCGTTATATTTAATTGTTTTAAAATCTTTCTTATTTTTAATTAAATCATCAAATTTATATCCTTTCTTAAATCTTTGCCAAATAAGACAATAAGACATATTGTATTTTTTTGCTAAATCGCTTAGTGAATAATTAATACCGTTATGTTCTATGTAAGCTTCTTTTTGTTTAGATTTATTAATAATTTTATTCACATCTTCTTCATCTAATATTGTTTTTTTAGACAAAGGTTTTATTCTACCTTTTAATACCTGAATACTCAAATAAGAATTAGTATCAATTTTTATTTTTTTAGCAAACTCAACTAACGTATATTCTTTATGTTGATAACATACTTTCTTCGGAATATGCTTTACTTCTTTTTGTATTTTAGTTATAGCCTTTTCAACGGTATAACCCATTTTTACATAGTATCTTATTTTGTAAGGAGTTGTATTAAACATCTTAGATAATTCAAGACATCCATAAAATTTACCCTTATACTCAAATTTAGCTCTTTCGTGTATGTTATTAATTTCTTTTTTATTTATAATTCTTTTCCTAATGGTACATTCTTTTATTTTTAAATCAATGCTATGCTGTTCTTTTAATATGTCATATATCTGTGGCACAAACACAATTTTACCATCAACATTTACTCTATGTGAATTTGACTTATATCTCATACTCCATTCGGGAGTAGTGAAACATATATTAAATGGCATATAACCTTCTGTCTTATCAACTCTTGAAAAATAAATATGATTGAATTTTATTTTATCAGATGCGTTTTTAAGTTTCCCTGTTTTAATTCTTCTTTTATATGTAGGATTTGCTTTCTGAGCCGATTTATATAATGGAAGTAAATCATTATAAAATTTTTCAAAATTTCCTTTCCATTCTTCCCAAATTTTTATTTTTTCATTACCAAAATATCTACCATCAGGCTTATAACAAGCATCCATAATACTATCATATCTTCTATAAAGATAATACCTATCTTTATCCGATTTATATGATTTTCTTATAAATACATTTAATTTTTCACTTTTATCTTTTATATCACTTGCATATCTCCAAAGGTATCCAAATGAAAGTGATGGTTTTTTTAGGTCTGATTTACAGCTTATTCCTATGCCTGTTGTTGGTAGTGTTTTAGATTTTTTTATTTTACTATTTCTTATTTGTTTTAATGCTTCCGTGATTGAAGTAAAACTATTTATGAAATTTCCTTCCAAATCATACTGATAAATTGGTTTTTTTACATTATCAGGAAGCATAAGTTTATCAATAGACCATCCTTTCCTTATTCTACCTGTTATTGTTGATATTTTTACACCTGTTTTTTTATGAATTAACTTAGCATAATCAATTTGTGAATATTTTTTACCGTTATATTCATATATTTCAAGGTTAGGTGCAATAAATCCCATTGAAAGTTTAACAGCCTCATCAATAGTATTACCTCTCCTCAGTTCATACTTAAATTTATGCTTATCAAGATTAAACTCTTTTGAAAGTTCAGGAGCAGAGTAGTATTTATTATTATAAAGATATATTCTTTTTACAGGCATAACTTAAAATTATTTTTTATATTCGTCAAGTGGTATAGAGGTATGATGCCAACCGCCACAAATTTCACATTCATAAGCCCTAACAGGTTTTTTATTATTTCCTCTCGCACTATTAATTTCTCTTAACCTGCTTTTGGCGATTTTCTCTGTGGCAAAGGTTACTTTATCACATACAAAAGTTACAATTTTTATAACTTCAGGTTTTTTTACTTCAGGCTTTTTTGTTTTTATACCTTGAATAATATCCATACCACCTGCTTCAATTCTAAGCCTCTCGATATTCCTTTCAATGTATTCCCTTAATTCGGGTTTATTTATTCCTTTATCATTGTATAGGTTTATTAGATATGATGCAGGAATATCACGAAGCTTTTTAAATCTATATTTACCGAAAGTTAATATTGATGTGTCGGTGTACATTTATTATTAAATTTTATTTTTTTCTTTTCCAACCTTTTTTATTTCCTGTTCCTAAAAAATCACCCCAACTAATCCAAGTCCCTTGTTTTTTATAATATCCGTATGGGTTTTTTGGTATAAATGATGGCAACAAATGTGTTATTTTATACCACTCAGTTGATGATTTTATATTTTTAGTTAGTTCATTTTCTTTAATATATTTTTTTAATTCTTCATAAGCATAATAGTTATTACTTGTTCCTAAAAAATCACCCCAACTAATCCAAGTCCCTTGTTTTTTATAATACGCATCAGGGTTTTTTGGTATAAATGATGGTAATTTTTTTGATATTTTTTTCCATTCATTATATGATTTAATATTTTTGGTTAATTCATCTTTGCGAATCCAATTAACACAATTATTATATTCTACATAATTTCCTTTAGATTTATTACCTGTTCCTAAAAAATAACCCCAACCAATCCAAGTCCCTTGTTTTTTATAAAAATCAGTTGGGTCTTTTGGTATAAACGATGGCAACAAATGTTTTATTTTATTCCACTCCTTTTTTGTTTTAATATTTTTAGTTAATTCATCTTTGCGAATCCAATCAATACACCCATTATGTTCTAAAAAATTTCCTTTATAAAAATTACTTGTTCCTAAAAAATCACCCCAACTAATCCAAGTCCCTTGTTTTTTATAATACGCATCAGGGTTTTTTGGTATAAATGATGGTAATTTTTTTGATATT
>Ga0138256_10000102_pt1 | contig 98143 bp, 101 predicted proteins | sample KNB2016incub_MG_FD_105486 | JGI IMG/M metagenome (GOLD analysis project Ga0138256, IMG submission 105486) | Active sludge microbial communities from wastewater in Klosterneuburg, Austria - KNB2014incub_MG | ecosystem: Engineered > WWTP > Activated sludge > Unclassified | place: Austria... | reverse complement strand
GGATGATTTCGTTCGATCCGGTCGCGATGGAAGCGCCGTATGTGTCGCTTTGCAGGATCGTGTTATCCGCAAGGATGTTTTCATTGACCTGGATAACGCCGGAAAAACCGACATAGCCGACCGGCGTCGGAACCGTCGAATCCGGCGCGGTATCGGGCGGAATGTTGCCGGAGCCGTCGGTGAAAAGCCGCAGGCCCTGTGCCTCGAAGCGCAGCGCCATCTTGTGCGCCAGTTCGTCGATCTGCGCCATTTGTTTCGGGAAGATTTCATCACGAAGTTCCAGCAAGCCGCCAAGCTTGCCGCCCGGTGCATCTTCGGTGATATCGACCGCGCCCGGATCAGTAAGCGGATCGCCGACATAAACACCGGCGGCGGATGCGGGATAATAAGTCGTCGGTGCCTGCGGCGTGGGCCGGAATGTCAACAGCGTCGCGCGGGTCGAGGCCAGCTCAACGCCCTGACTTGTTTGCACGACAACAGCACCATCGCCTCGCGTGAAGAAGGTCAGGTCCATCATTTCGGACAATTCCTTGATCGCGTCGTCGCGCTTGTCCTCGAGCGCGGCGGTGCTGCGACCGACGCCGTTGCTGTTGGCGATATCGACGTTCAGTTCGGCGATCTGGCCGAGCAGGTCGTTAACGCGCGCGACCGTGCCCTCGATTTGTCCCTGCGCGTCATTGCGCAGCGTCGTGATCAGGCGCGAAAGCCCGTTGATCTTGTTGGCGGTGTCCACCGCCTGGTTGACCGTGGCGGATTGCAGAAACCGGTCCTCGGGGCTGTCGGCCAGCGCCGAGAAACTGTCATGCAGTTGCGCGAGTTCGGCGGCAATCGAAAGTTCCTTGTCCGGCGGACCGTGAAACTGCTGGATGCGGTTCAGATAGGATTCTTTAACATCAAGAAGAGCGGTGTTGCTGATCTGGGTCCAGAGGTCGCGGGAAAGGTTAAGATCAACGTTCCGGACGATCTTGTTGGCCAGGACGCCTACGCCCATGCCCTCGATGACCTGGGCCTGTTGCGGCAAAATTTTCCGGGTGTAGCCGGGGGTGCCGACGTTGGCCACGTTGTTCGAGATCACTCCGATCTGCTGCTGCGCAATACGCAGGCCCGTCAGGGCGGCATTCAAAGCCGTGAGCGACATATTCAATCCCTATCAGGGGCGCCAGGGGCAATATTTGCCAGAATTGGCGCCGAATTCAGTCCTGTGGATTATCTTGCAAGGAAAGTGCCAGTTTCAGGCCTTTGTAGGCCCCCCGGAAAAGGCCTAACGGCGCTGGAGGTTGCGGGCGTCCTGGACCACGGCCGCGTTGAGGCGACGCACGTCGGGCTGGAGCGCCTCCTCGAGCAGGAGCGAAGTCATCATTTCGCGCCGGAGCATTGAATCATAGAAATCCCGCTGCTGCATGAGCTTGATGGCTTCCAGCGTCGCGCTGATACGTTTCACGTTGGCGGGCTTGTCGTAGAGGTTCGTGTAGAAATCCGGGTGCTGGTAGATTTTTTTCGTCAGGATTTCCATCTGCACATAGTAGCTTGGATACTGTTCCCTCATCCATGTATAAACTGTTTCATCGTCCATGCCGAAATTGCGCATCATCGCCTGCATGTAGGACCAGCCGGATCGATCAAGCAGGGTCGGGTGCCCCTTGCTTTTCATGCCGGCAATGGTGACATAGGAATCATGGGCGACATTCATCGCGGCGTAGACATGGCGCGCGTTCACGTATTTGAAAAAGTCATCGTTGATGGTTTCCGGCACGCCGGGCGGCAATGGCCGCGGCCAGTAGAGATTTTTAGCGAGCGCGAGAGTTTCAGGCTCGTCGGGTTCCGGCGGGCGCACCGGGACACCGCCCGTGTGCGTACTGGTGAAATCGATGTTCACTGTCAGCCTGCTGTCGATGGTGCGGCGGAAATCAATATCCTTGTTTATCTCCTCGCGGCTGACGGCACCGGCGGGACCGCCGTTGAAGACCTGGTCGTGGTCGCACATGAAGTTAAGGCCGTCATTATTGTCGTTGGTATCGCAATAGGTCGTGCGGAACTGCTGTCCCCGGGAATTGAAGTCGCTCATAAAGCTTTCCGAGCTGCTGTTATGCGCTGTCCCGACATAGAACTGCGTGAGCAGCGAGCTCATCGTCATTTTCTCGGTCATGGATTTTTCTTCCGCAGAGAAAAGGCTTCTCATGAAAGAGCCGTATTCGCACATCATTTCGCTCGGGTGATAATCCTTGTGCGCCTGCGCGACCAGTCGCTGCATTTCGCGCTGGGTCTCCAGCTGGAACTTCGCATCCATCATCGCCCCGACATGCAGCATCATCGAGCCCATCACCGCCGTGAGCTGCTCGGTCATCAACATGAGCGCCTTCACATAGTTGTGAACGATCAAAGGCGTCATCATGCTGCCGGGGACGCAGAAACTGTAGAACCCGCCGGGCAGGCCGTCCGTACATCCATAGGGGAAAAAGTAAACATTCAGCAGCGGGTCTTCGTACAGACCGCCGCCGGGCGCGGCGAGAACCTTGATGACCTTGTCGCGCGCGCGGTTGTCGGCGTCAGTGGCGACGTTACCGAGGAGCGCGACCTTGAAACCTTCTTCCTGGCCGAGTTGGTTAAGGTCGCCCGCGATTTTCTCACGAATGACGCCCGCCCAGTCGGAATGCGTTTTTTCACCGCCGAGACTAATCGGGGCGGAAGGATCCAGCCCCTTGCCCTGCACTGCGATCCTGCCTTCCTTGGCATCGAACGTGATCGCCAGGTTCAGCGGCTTTTCCTTTTCATTCACCTCGATCGCGTAGGAAAGATTGCGTCCGGCGGCATTGAAAAGATTATAGGCCGGGAGGTTCAGGTTGCCCGCCGCGTCAATTTCGGCTTCGCCGTGCGCGGCGCGGCCTTCATCAGGCATGATGCTGTAGCTGACCTTTGCGCCAGGCTCAAAACCCTCGAGCGTACCCATCAGAGCCAGCGTCTTGTTTTTACCGCTCAGTGAGGCCAGCGGCTGCCAGGGGTTTCCCGTTACAGCGCCATACGCAAACAGCCCGGCGGTCAGCCCCGCCAGGGCCAGCCCTGCAATAATGAAATTCCTTTTTGTAAAAAATTTTCTCATATAATTTCCAAATTCAAAATTTCCGGCCTGCCGCCTAATCTTTTTCGCCCGTCATCTGGTTGATCTCGTTTTCCACTTCGTTCTGAAGGGTGACAACCTCCATCTCGAGAAGCACTGAAAGCGATGCTTCGTTCCGCAGATAGGATTTGAAGATGTCGAATTTCTGCATCAGGCCGACGGCCTGCATCGCAACCTCTTTGCGGTCGACGTTGGCTGGCGTGTCATAAAGGTTCGTGTAAAAATCCGGCTTCTGATAAACCTTTTTCGTCAAGACTTCCATCTGGGAGTAATAGCTGGGCAAGGCGCCGCCGCTCATTTGCGTCGCGACATCGTAAGGAAGGCCAAGTTCCTGCAACATGGCTATGAGATAATCAGGCACGCTCTCGGCACCATTGGATTTCAATCCCACGATTGCATTGAAGGAATTTTCAGCCACCGCACGCTTGGCGACAACCGAGCGTATATCCATGTAGGTTTTCTGCATGTTCGTGATGCGCTGGTTGGGAAGCGCCTGCAGCGAGCGGGCGGGCGGGCGGATAAAGAGCTCATGACCATACAGGTTGCTAGCCAGCGCGAAGACCTCCTCCTCGTCATCGGTCAGCACTTCGCGTAGCGACGGGTAAAGCATATCCACATGAACTGTCCACGGCTTGTCGAGCGTGCGGACGAAATCGATATCCTTGTTACGGCGATCGGGGTTCTGGCCGCCGATGATGGGGCCGGGAACACCGTCCTGGTCCCAATCGCAAAGTATATTAAGCCCGTCATTGTTATCGAAACGCTGGCAGAATTGTTCTCGGAACTGCTTGATGCGGCTTTCCTTGTCACTGTCTTCGCCCAGCGCGGACGCCGTGTTGACCGCGCCCAGCTGGCGGTCTTGAGAGTGCTGGGCCATAAGAACGGCAGTCACGTCCACCTTGCGATCGGTCATGGCCATGCTTTTCATGAGAGTGCCGAACTCGCAAAGCCCGATGCTCGGCTGGTAATCCTTGTGCGTGCGCGCAGCAATTTTCTGCAATACCTGCTGCGTCTCCAGCTGATGCTTGGCGTCCATAAACGTGCCGATGATCTGCATCTGCTGCATCGCCACGGCTGTTAACTGGTCGGCCATCAGCATCATTGCGGGCAGGATATTGTCCTCCCACAAAATCGAAATCAGCCAGATTTTCTCCCCGGTCATTTCGCTGCGCACGAAGCGCGTCAGCCGCCAGTAGGTGCCGCCCTGGATGTCGGTGACCCATGCCTGAAGCTCGGCCTCCACGACTCCCTTTACGCACCATTCGCAAAGAGCGTTCGCCGGGCGCGGCATAATGACCGTAAAGGCCAGGGCCATTACGAACACCGAAAGGATCAGGTTTCTTTTTATAAAAAATTTTCTCATATAACTTTCAAAATTAAAAACTCCGGCGTTCCGCCTAATCGCCTTCGCCGACCGCCTGGTTGATCTCGTTTTCTATTTCATTCTGAAGATCGACAACCGCCAGCTCGAGAATTACCGAAAGCGACGACTCGGCGCGCAGATGGCTTTTGAACAGGTCGAATTTCTGCATCAGGCCGATCGCCTGCATTGCAACTTTTTTGCGCTCGACGTTGGTCGGCGTGTCATAAAGATTGGTATAGAAATCAGGGTTCTGATAAATCTTTTTTGTCAGGACTTCCATCTGGGCCCAGTAACTGGGCGCGTTGTAGCCCAGCCAATCCATCGCCTCGCCCGGGTCCGCACCAAGCTCCACCATCAAATCCCGAAGATAGCCGTACGAACCGGTAGAGCCTTCCGTTTTCATCCCGACAATTGCGTTGAAGGAATTTTCCGCGACCGCGAGCTTGGCGACGACCGCGCGCATATCCAGATAAACTTTCTGTATGTTCGTGATGCGCTCGGTGGTTAGAGGCCGCAGCTCGACGTTGGGCGGACGAATGAAAATTTCGCTACCGTACAGATTGCTTGCCATGGCAAATACTTCTTCTTCCTGGTCTGCCAGATCACCGCGCCATGGCAGCGTAACCATATCGAATATATCCAGTGCCAGAGGCGAATCGATTGTGCGTTTGTAATCGATATCCTTGTTGAGGCGCACGGGATCTCCACCGCCGATCTGGGGGCCGGGAACATTGTCCTGGTCCCAGTCGCACATAAAATTCAAACCATTATTGTTGTCGCGGGGATCGCAGAATTTTTCACGGTACTGCTTGATGCGGTTTGCCAGGTCGCCGTGCGCGCCCAGCGAGGCGGCGGTATTAACGGCGCCTAACTGGCGATCCTGCGCGCGCTGGGCGAGCATGAGAGCGTTCGCCTCCGACTTACGGTCTGAGTGGGCAAGGCTTTTTGCGGCAGAAGCGAATTCGCAAAGGCCGACAGTCGTCTGATATTCCTTGTGCGTGCGCGCGGCAATTCTCTGGAGCGCCTGCTGCGTTTCAAGCTGTTGTTTTGCATCCATGAACGCGCCGACGATCTGCATCTGCTGCGTGGCGACCGCCGTCAGCTGGTTGGCCATCAACATCAGCGCCGGCAGAACATTGTCTTCCCAGAAAATCGAAACCATCCAGACTTTCTGTGCGACCATTTCACTGCGCATATGACGCGACAACCGCCAATACGTGCCGCCCACATAGTCGGTGACCCATTCCTCGAGCTCGGCCTCCACGACTCCCGTTAAACACATTTCGCAAGGAATAACGGAAAAGGCGTGCGCCGGGCGCGGCGACGACACAACAACTACGGAGAGAGCCAGTACGAACAGCGAGCCGGCGACGAGAAGGAAGCGGGGCTTGCGGATTTTTTTCATTATTCGCCGCCTGAACCCGCAAGGTCTCTGTTCACTTCACGTATGGCGGGACGGAGTTTGGCCGAGAGCAGAACGGATGTCAGCATTTCCTGCCTGATCTGGCTTTCATAAATTGCGCGGTCGAGCATAAGCTCGATCGCTTTCATGGCAACGCCTTTACGCGCGACGTTCGCGGGTGAGTCGTAAAGCCCGGCGAAGAAATCAGGGTTCTGGTATATTTTCTTGGCGAGAACTTCGAGCTGCGCATAGTAGCTCGGCTGCTCGCCCAGATACTCTCTCGCTTCGCCCGCGCCCATACCAAGCTCGGTCATGACGGCTATCAGGAATTCGCGTGTGTTCGGCGCGCCTACGGTCCCGGGGCTGCCTCCCGCCTTTAATCCGACGAGCGCATTGAAAGAGTTTTGCGCAACGTTACGTTTTGCGGCGACGGAGCGGAGCGCCAGATAAAGATGCTGGTATTTCGGCTCCTTGAGATATTCGTTGTCCGCCTCGCGCGTCAGAACGTCATGGCCGTACAGATTGTTACCCATCGCAATAATGTCTTCTTCATCAGGCGTCCTGTCAGTGTCATCGAACCAGAGATTGAATGTGCGCGGCTCGTCTACCACGCGGGTGTAATCGATATCGTTGTTGACCCGCTTGTCGCCACCAGCGCAGACCAGCTGCAAGCCCGTGCCCGCCCTGTTCATCAGCCTGTTGTTGTCATCGGTGTCGCAATAGGTGGTGATGAATTGCTGCCAGCGGTTGCCCTTGTCCTGGTCACGCGATTCCGAAGCGCCCATGTTGATGTTGCCGAGATGGCGTTTCATCTGCAACGCGTTCAAAGAGTCGGCGCTGCCAAGACCTTGCGCTTCCGACGCGGCCATGCTGCGCACGTTTGTGCCGAACCAGCAGAAATCCTCGCTGGGCTGATAATCTCTTTGTGCCTCGAATTGCAATTCCTGGAACAGGCGCTGGGTTTCAAGCTGGTGCTTCGCGTCGAGGAACGTGCCGAAAATAAAAACCTGGTGCATGCCGACCGCCGACATCTGCTCGGTCATCATCATCAGCGCGGGCAGGACCTCGGCGGTGAAGAATGTTTGAGTGAGCCAAAATCTGTGCAGCACGAATTCCGCAGAAATATATTGCATTATAAATGTTTCAAAGGTTTCGTGGAAAAGCATGATCGCCGCTTTCGCCGCTTCCACGTCGAGAACGTTACATATGACGCACGCCGCCTGCGCCTGGCGGGGCGGGGTGGCGTAAGCCGTGACGAAGGAAATGCCAAAAAGAACAATAAGGAAAAAATGGCGTACTTTTCTGAAGGAAAAGCGCTTCCTCTTCACCTGAGTCGTGGAGCTGCCCTGCGTTAACATCTCAAACCGGTTAAAGATCAAATCTCAAAGACCCCCGAGGCGATTCCAGTGAAATCGCCCCAACATGCCCAAATTATTTCTATTTTATCACAGCCTTGGCCCGAAGTGCACGCTCCAAAATTAAGGATATTTTCGCTCTGTGCATTTCACGGCTTGAGAAGCCGCGGATTTTAAGCCAAGATAAATACCTGCAAAACGTCAGATTTTTGCATTATCGTCAACGCGTGGTACCTTAAAGTTTATGGTCCTTAAGAATGTAAAATCAGGAGCGGCTGGCGCCGGCGAGCCGAACGAGGACGCGAGCGGCCTTGGCACGGTCGTTATCCGCAATGAATTCTACCGTGACGGATACCGCAATCTCCTCAGGCTGTGCCTGCTCGAGGGCGTGATCATTATGATCCTGCTGGGCGCGATGTATTTCGTGATCCATGTCCACCAGCCGCAGGATCGCTATTTCGCCACGACCGAGGATGGCCGTTTGATCCCCATGGTCGCCCTGCATGAGCCCAATTTGAGCACCCCGGCCCTGATGTCGTGGGTGGCGCAGGCCTCGACCGAGGTCATGACCTTCGGATTCAACGATTACCGCCGCAGATTGCAGGAATCCTCGCGGAATTTCACCCGCAGGGGCTGGGAAAGTTTCACCCAGGCCCTTCAGAAATCCCGTATTATAGAAATGGTTGAGGCCAACCAGCAGGTGGTTACCGCCGCCCCGGCAGGCGCGCCGATCCTGGAATCCGAGGGCGTCGTCGCGGGCCGTTATCAATGGATTATCCAGCTGCCGCTGGTCCTGACCTATCAGTCCGGATCGCGCACAAAATCGGACACGCTGCTGGTGACCGTCGTCGTCGTCCGCGTTCCGCGCTTAGAGAGCTCGAACGGCGTCGGAATCGAACAATGGATCGCCGTGCCGCGCTAAGCCGCACGCCTTCCTTTCAGTCATCATCATCTGATTTTTGCAAAAACGATTTATGTGTTTTTTTGTAAATTAGAAGCAATTCGCAGGTGACACTCGTTTTTTAAGCATATATCCTTGTCAGGCCTTTATATTTGGAACCCTGACCGTTTTGCCGCAGCCCTCGATGTGTAACCGTTCTTTTGAAAAATCCATTCTTGCCGGCGCTTTATTTCTGGGCCTGCTCTGCACTGTGAGCATGCCTGGATACGCGCAGGATAACAGCGCGTTCACGGGACTGCCGCCGCAGGAAATTGATAACAGCGCGGCGCCATCGCCAAGTCCGGCGCCTCTTCTGCCCGGCGGCGTTCCGCGCCCGTCGGTACCCGATACACCTGATACAGCTACACCTGATTTTTTCGGTGCCAACGGCATACTCGCGCCTGAGCCCAATCTCGATGGCGGCGAAGATTTTCAGTTCGAAAAATCGGAAGACGAGCTTGAGGAAGAAGCGAGAAAAGAAGCATTCAGCGCGGCGCTGCAGGGTGTTTTGCCGCTGCGTCCCGATGAAATCCGTACGCTGCTCGAGCATTTCGACCGCACGCAGGAATCCGTCGAACTGCCGGTTTACGCCGCGCCAAAACCCGAAGTTACCGTCGAAACCGTGTCTCTTGATCCCGGCGCTACGCCGCTCGTGGTGAAAACCGCTTACGGCCACGTCTCTACGTTCAACGTTCTTGATATGACCGGCGCGCCGTGGCCGATCCAGGACATCAGCTGGGCCGGAAATTTTGAAGTGGTCGAGGCGTCCTCGACGCAAGGTTCGCACATCATCCGCATTTCGCCGCAATCCGAATTCGCCACCGGAAACATGTCGATCCGGCTTCTTACACTGAAAACGCCGGTCATCATCTCGCTGCAAACCAGCCGCGAATCCGTCCATTACCGCTTCGACGCGATCATCCCCGAATACGGCCCGATGGCGCAGGCGCCGCTGATCGACAAGGGAATAACCACCGCTGCAGGCGATGCCGATATCGCCTCGGTGTTGCAGGGCGTGCCGCCGAGCGGAGCAAAAAAGCTCGATGTTTCCGGCGTCGATGGCCGCACAACGGCTTATGCCTTCAAGGGCGGCACCTATGTCCGCACGCCTTTGACGCTGCTTTCGCCGGCATGGTCGGCTTCGGTTGCGTCCGCCGACGGCATGCGCGTTTATGCAATTTCAGAGGCCCCTGTTCTGCTTCTGTCCGATAAGGGTAAGATGGTGCGCGCACGCGTTTCACAGCGCGAAGATGTCATAGGAGACATGATCCATGGCCGATGATGTAAATGACGACGGCCTCGAACTCGACGAAGCCAGTTTCGACGATTTTGAGAAGAAAAAAGGCACGCTTGGCGAACTGTGGCGCGAAAACGCCATGGTCAAGGTCGGCGTCGTCGTGGCCGCCGCGGTCGCCATTTTCGCCACCATCATTCTTTTCGGCGGCAAGGATATGCCGATCGATCCTTCTTATGTTTCAGGGGGCTCCGATATTTCCGCGCCGCCGGGCACCGAGGAAACCAGCCCCTCTTACGTCGCCGCCATCGAGGAAGAAAACGAAGCGCGCACCGAGCAAGCTATTAAAGAAAGCGGCAGCGTGCTGCCCACACCGATCGATCCGCCCGTCGGACGCTTGACCGTCACGGAAAACGAAGCACCGGAAGAAGATCCGCTACAACGCTGGCGTAAACTCCAGGAAGAACGCCTGCAGCGCGAAATGCTGCGCTCGCAAACGGTTGCGCCCGATGCCGACGCGGATGCCGCGCGCGGCGAAGCGATCCAGGCGTTGGCCGAAGCCATGGCCACGCAGATGCAATCCATTTTAGAGAAGCGCGCCACTGTGAGACCGCTGCAATATCGCGGCATGACCAGCGATGACTGGCTGAATGAACTGAACGCGCAGCGTGAAAAAGAAGCCGAAGAGGCCGCCGGTGGTAGCGGCAACGATGAGGCCGAGGAAAATATAGAGATCGTTCTCTACCCCGCAGGCCGCATTGCCTACGCACAGATCTTGACCGAGGCAAATTCCGACGTTCCGGGTCCGGTTCTGGCGCAGATCGCATCCGGTCCACTGTCGGGCAGCCGCGTGCTCGGCTCGTTCTCGAAGCAAAAAGAACTGCTTACTATCAAATTCCAGACCGTCATCGTCGACGGCGTCAGCATCGATATCGACGCCGTGGCGGTCGACCCCAAAACCACGCTCCCGGCCCTTGCTACGGACGTCGACCATCACTATTTGATGCGTGTCGCGCTGCCGATGGCTGCGGCATTCGTCGAAGGCCTTGCCTCGGCGATCAGCGAGTCGGGCCTGACCACTGTCACCGTCGAGGGTGACGTGGTGGCCGAGGAAAGCGAAGACACCAGCACCGAACAGGATGTAGCCTCCGGAATCGAGGAAGCAGGCCAGAAACTGCGTGAAATCCTTGATGAAACCGCCGACGAAATCGAAGTTACGGTTCGTGTTGAAGCGGGTACCCCTGTTGGGATATTGTTTCTCGAGCCGGTTATTAAGCCCGCCGAGATTTAGTTTATAATTTAACAGCAAAAAAAATCGCTAGGATCAGATCATGGTTGATAAGCCCAAGGACGATAACGCTTTTGAAGATGCCGATTTCGAGGATCTGGACGCCCTCGAGGATGACGATCTGGGCGATGAAAACTGGGACGACGATCTGAGCGGAACCGGCGCAGCCGATGATTCCAGCGGCGGCGATGACGACGATAGCGAACCGCGCGCTCCACGCGAAAAAACTTTTGTTCAGAAAAATTTCATGCTCATCGTGGGCGCCGTGGTCATCGTATTCGGCGGCCTGGTCGGTATTGCCTTTATGGGCGGCGGATCACCTTCGCCCCTGCCGGATGAACAAGCCGCCGCGCCGGGCGATGCATTGCCTGACGCCCCGGCCACGACAGCTTACGAAGACGGCGCCGATATGCCGCCGATGCCTGCACCGATTAACCCCGAGCAGGCCGACGGCGCATTGACGCCGATGCCGATGCCCGGCGACCTGCAGGACACCGAGCTCGCCGAGCTGGATGTTGATGAGGTTCCCGCGCAGCCGCCGAGCGGCACGACACCGCAGGGCGAAGAGCCTTTTGATTACAGATCCAATGAACAGCGTGAAAATTCAGATGAGCCCGCACCGAAAAATGCAGCGGAACAACTGAACGCAGCCTTCAAGCAGCGCACGGAAACCGATTCTGTCGCGCCTGCTCCCGCTGACTCCGGATCGCTCATGGACAGCGAAGGCAATATTATTGCGATGCCGGCACCCGTGATCCCGGAAGAACAGCCTAAAGAAAAACCGGCAGCAGTCGAACCTGCGCCGACACTTCAAGCTCCGTCCGAGCCTTCCCCGCAACTCGAAGCGCAGAAAACCGAAATTGAATCGCTGCAATCAAAGCTTACGACGCAGGAAAGCCAGATCGCCGAATCTGAAAAAGCAGCGCAGGCTCTGGAAGATTCGCTGAAATCGAAAGACGAGGAAATCGCCGCGCTTTCGAAAAAGATCGAAGAGCTTGAACAAAAACTCGCCAGCGCCGAGCGCGCCCCTGCGGCAGCGCCTGAAAAAGCGGCTTCCACACCGAAAGCAGCCAAACCAGCTCCCGCCGCCGAAAAACCGGCAGCGAAAAAAGCCCCTGCTGCCACGACAACAGCGAAGGCACCTGCCGCCGCTGCCGCACCCGCAAAAGTGGTTTCCTGGGAGCTTAAGGCTGCCCAACCGGGCAAGGCAGTTCTCGCTTCCCGCTCCACGGGCGACACCCGCAATGTTTCTGTGGGCGATACTGTGGACGGATTGGGGAAAATTACCGCCATTTCGAACGAAACCGGTCGCTGGACCGTTCGCGGAACCAAGGGCCAGGTGATTCGCTAACCCCCTGTTTTTCCATCTAAATCACTGATCTGAAACAATAAAATTTTATTTTAAATTTTATTTAATTTTTATCCTTCAAAATTAATTAATTGGGGAACTGCATCGGTTTGCCGGCTCAATTGAATTTGCCGGAACCCTTAGAAATGTGGTTAAATACTATATATGGCGGTGTTTCTTAATAAATATAAAAACAATAAGATCGGGGCATATTCTTGGAGATATGCGCTCGCTTCCTTATTTTTCGCCGCAGGGCTGATTTCCGCTTCGCCCGCCTTCGCAGGCGCCGAGATCGACGGCATCGCCCGCAACATGGTCCAGTCCAGCGACCAGCTGCCCGCGCTTCTTTCCGGTCTGGCTTATCTGCTCGCCCTGCTTTTCACCGTAACCGGCGTCCTCAAGCTTAAAGAGCATGTCAGCAACCCGCAGCAGACACCACTGCGCAGCGCACTGATTCGTTTCCTTGTCGGCGGCGCGCTGCTTGCGCTCCCGATCATGTACGAAGCGATGATGCTCACGTTCAACGGTGGCGTGAACCCCGACTTCGACGGCAACACCACCGCCATACAGTTCCTCGCCACCCTGCTTGGCAGCCTCGCGGCCCTCGTACCGATGAGCAATGCCAACGCGATCATGGACAGCATCATCGATTCGATCGAGGAGACGCCCGCGCTTGTCTCCGCTGTCGCGTATCTGCTGGCGCTGGTCTTCGGCATCAGCGGTTTGCTGAAACTGAAAGAACACGTTGAAAATCCTGAACAGGTTCACTTACGCGAATCCGTTATCCGACTGCTGGCGGGCGGCGCGCTGTTCGCGATCCCGATCATTTATCAGGGTATGATGGAACTGGTTGGTGCCGCCAACCTCTGGGGCCAGATCACCTCGGCCTTCGGCGCGGCGGGACTCATCTATTCATCGTACGGTTTCAGTATCTGCAATCCGGTAGGCGGGCTGCTCGGCGGCATCGGCGGGCTTTTGGGCCTCGGCAACGGCGCAACGCTCGGCGATTCTTTCTGCGGCCTGTTCTTCAACGCAGGTGCATTCCCCGCGTTCCTGACGGCTGTTTCGTATCTTATAGGCTTGATCCTCGGCGTCTGGGGTATCCTGAAAATCAAGGCGCATGTTCTGAACCCGCAACAGACATCGCTCTGGGAAGGCGTTTCGCGCCTTACTGCAGGCGGCGCATTCTTCTCGCTTCCTGTTGTTATTGAAGTTGCACGCAACACCATCGCGCCAGCCACCACGGGCCTCATCGCCGCGGCCGCCCAGCGCACCACGTTCAACGAAGCGGCCCTGGCCTGCGACGGCACCAGCGGCCTCGACGGCGCGCTGTATTGCATGATGAACGACCTGCTGACGCCCGTTCACGTCGCGACAAACTTCTTCACGACCTGCGCGGCCTTCGTCTTTGCGATGATCGGTATTTCGCGCCTGATGAAAACGGCGCAGGACGGCGCGCGCGGACCCGGCGGTCTCGGTACGATCATGACATTCGCCGCAGCGGGCGCACTGCTTTCGTATAACAGCCTCGTGCGGGCGGCCACGGTTACACTGTCGCTGAGTGCGCCCGGCCTCAGCCTCACGGCGACACGCGCCAACATGATGTACACGAAAGGCTTGAGCGCTGCGGAAGCCCAGCACGTTCATACCGTCATCAGCGCCATCATCAAGTTTATGATCATTGTCGGACTTATAAGTTTCGTCCGCGGCATCTTCATTGTCCGAAGTGTTGCGGAAGGAAACTCCCAGGCGTCGCTCATGGCGGGCGTCACCCACATGGTAGGGGGTGCGCTCGCTGTGAATTTGGGACCGCTTATCAACCTCGTGCAAAACACGTTGGGGGTAGCGAACTACGGTATCGCGTTCACTTAGCGCCGGATGGCGGTGAGTGTATGCGTTGTTTTAATGTGTGAGCAACTACTTCGCTAGAGAAGGAACCTAAAATGTCACTTAGAAAATCATACTATGTAATGGGCGCGGCAATGACGCTCGGCCTCGTGGGCATGGCCCCCGATGCAGCGCACGCCGCTAACAACTTCAGCAAGATCTCGAAAAACATCTCGACATCTATCGAAGACCTTCCGGGTCTTCTGGCTGCGTTGTCATACCTCTTTGGTATTCTGCTTGCCGTTCTCGGCATCATGAAGATCAAAGACCACGTCGAAAACCCCTCGCAAACGCACCTGAAGGACGGCGCAATCCGTCTTCTGGCAGGTGGCGCGCTGTTCGCGATTCCGATCGTCAGCGAAGCGATGTTCTCAACGGTTGGTGTGGGTACCGCATCGCAGGCCGCGACGCTGAAGAAAGTCACCTTCACGACGAACTAATACCAGTCTGACTTAAGTGCCGGCCGCCTGCTTCACCGCATGGCGGCCGGTATTTCTAAAGCTTGTCTCTAATTCCGAATCCCGCGCGAACCGAAACATCAGATGGATCTTTTACCGATCATTTTGGGCACCACGCGCCCCCGCCCACCATCCAGGGCCTCTAAACAGAGCGCCGGTGCGGCGCCTGCTGATAAAAAGATGCCCGCCGCCCTCAAGGCCAGGATATTCGAGCGCGACGGCCATACCTGCCGTTATTGCGGGTTTTTGTCGCGTAAATACCAGGAAATCAATTTTCTCAACGGCGACCGCGACGACTGGTCCGAGAAAAACCTCGTCACTGCCTGCATCTTCTGCCAGCAATGTTTCGTCATGGACGAGATCAGCGCCATGCGCTCTGGCGTCCTTTTATGGCTGCCCGAGATCGAGCAGCATGACCTTCACCATATCGCCCGGGCGATTTATGTCGCCCGTATCTCGCAGGGACCCGTGGCCGACGCCGCCCGCAAGGCGCTGGATTCCCTGATGGCCCGGCGCGAAGAGGTCAAAAAGCGCATCAGTACAGACAATCCTTATATCCTCTCGACGGTGCTGCGCGACTATCTCGGATCCAAACATTACGAAATGCGGGCAAAAAAGCTCAAAGGCGTCCGGGTTTTTCCCCTGGACCGCCGCATCATCAAGGAAGCGGACCTCGAGTTTAACCAGTTCCCCCAGATCCTTGCTTACTGGCGCTCCAAGGACGGGCCGTTCGGGGGCAAGGCGCCTCTTCAGTGGATTTCCCTCTATAAAGAAATCATGGGCAAGGCCGCCTGATTCCGGCTGTCCGGGAATCGCGGCGGGAATCACTCTCAAAGCCGTGAAAAATATGGGTAATACCTCTATGCGCCCTAGGCGGCGCACATGTGGTAAGATATATTAGAACGTTGATTTATATATTCAGTTAAAGATCCGGCATGAATGTTTTTCAAAAAATACTGGCGCCCTTTCAAAAAGCTTTCCGGCAGTCAGTTTCGTCGTTTATTCAGCTTGAAACCTCTGACGATGAGATCACTCTGGTTTCCACGGATGGGTCGCTTGTCACCTATCTGAAAGTCGAAGGCAGCCGGCAGATCATCGGCGAGGAGGAATTCAAGAAAATCGTTGAAGGCGCAACGATCAAGGTCGGATCGCGTTTCGATCGCCAGGGCCACGCCATGCAGGTCTATTTCGCGCGCGACCCGAACCGCATCCGCGAGCAACTCGAAGAATTGATGCGCCCGAGCCGCGTCTCCGCCAACAATATCGGCATCGATCTCGACGACCTTTTTGAAGAGCGCTTACGTCACCTCCAGCGTTTCTGCACGCATGAAGAATCCTATTTCGTGCTCTGGACGCGTCCAAGCGTCCTGACCAAGACCGAATTCCAGAGATCCTCGAAAGACGCCAAGCAAAAAGCCAAGGAATGGATTAACGCACCTTTCGCGCAATACCCGAACGCCGCGCTTGAGCCCTTGCGCACGCGTCACCGCAGCTTCGTGACCGCCATTACATCCGCAATGGACGAGCTTGGCATACGCTGCAACATTCTCGAAGTGCATGACGCCGCGCGCGCCGTACGGAATAATCTTTTCCCCGATCACGGGCATAATAAATGGCGGCCGTGCCTGCCCGGCGACCCGATTCCGCCGCGCACGCCGACGAGCAAAGTCGATCTGTCTGACCTGCTGTGGCCGAGCCTTGCAAACCAGATTTCCGCCGCCGATGCGCGCACGCTCGGCAAATCTTTGGTAAGAATCGGCAACACGTTCTGGTCAGGCGCCGACATGACGCTCGGTCCCATGGACGCCACGGCATTCCCGATTCTGCTGAATCGCCTGGTCGAAGCCGACATTCCTTTCCGCATCGCGTTCCTGCTCGAAGGGGGCGGCGTTTACGCGACGTCGTTCCGCGCGTTCATTGCAACAATTCTGGGGCCGACCAACTCCTACAACAAGCAGATAAAATATTCGCTCGAAGGCCTGCAAGCGATGGCGCGTAGCGAGCCTGTCGTGCGTATCCGCATATCGTTTGCAACATGGTGCACGTACGACCAGCGCAACGACATCATGGATCAGCTCTCGGTTCTTCTGCAGGCGGTTGAATCCTGGGGCTACTGCCAGGTCAGCGAATTCTCGGGCGACCCGCTCGACTGCGTCATGTCTTCCGCGATGGGCATTCATTGCGGCGGCACTGGGCCGACCGGAATCGCGCCGATGACAGAGATGATGAAACTCATGCCCTGGCAGCGGCCTTCAAGCCCGTTCAGCGCAGGCTCGATGATTTTCCGCACACCTGATGGAAAAGTCTGGCCGTACCAGACAGGCACGAACCTGACCACGACATGGTTCGACCTGATCTTCGCGCAACCGGGTGCCGGTAAATCGGTTCTGCTGAACTCACTTAACTTAAGCACCTGCGTCGGACCTGGCCTGTCGAAGCTCCCTTACGTGGCGGTCATCGATATCGGCCCGTCCTCGTCGGGCCTTATTTCCATGATCCGCGAGGCGCTGCCGCTCAACCGCCAGCAGGAAGCGGCCTATTACCGCCTGCAGATGGCACACCGTTTCGCGATCAATCCGTTCGACACGCAGCTCGGCTGCCGTGCGCCGCTGCCGGATGAACGCAGCTACCTCGTCGAACTTCTGACTCTTCTTTGCACGCCGCCGGGTTTCGAAAAACCCTATGACGGTATGCAGCAACTTTGCGGCCTCGTCGTCGATGAAATGTACCGCTGGCGCGACGACCGCGCCGCTAACGCCGAAGCACGCCCTTATCTGCCGCGCCTTGATTCCGAAGTCGACGAGGCGCTCGCCCGCTTCAACGTGCACCTGCCCGCCGATCCGTACTGGTGGGATGTCGTCGACAAGATGTACGAGCTCGAGCAATACCACGTCGCACACGTCGCGCAGCGCCATGCGGTGCCGACGCTGAACGATTCCATCACCGCGTCGCGCAGGCCGCAAATTCACTCGCTGCTTGAACAAACCTCCGTCGGTTTCAGCTTTGAAACCGTCATTGCCGCGTTCGAGCGTATGGTCACGTCGGCGATCCGCGAATTCCCGATCCTGTCTTCGGTTACGCAATTCGACATCGCCAACGCCCGCGTCTGCTCGCTTGACCTTATGGACGTCGCACCTCAGGGCGATGAATCCGCCGACCGCCAGACAGCCATCATGTACATGCTCGCCCGCCACGCATTGGTCCGTAGCTGGTGGCTGGGTAAAGAGGCGCTGGTTCACATCCCTGAAAAATTCAGGCCGTACCATGAACTCCGCCTGCAGGAGATTAGCGAGATTCCGAAAAGACTCTGCTACGACGAATTCCACCGCACGAGCCGGTCGCACTCGGTCCGGAACCAGGTCGTGCGCGACGTCCGCGAAGGCCGTAAGCGCGGCGTGCAGATCATCCTGTCCTCGCAGCTCCTCGACGACTTCTCGAAAGACATGGTCGACCTCGCGACGGGCGTGTGGATTCTGGGTACCGCCATTTCAGACCGCGCCGTCGACGACGTGCAGGAGCGTTTCGGCCTGTCCGAGACCGCACGCTACATCATCCGTAACAAACTGACCGGCCCGAAATCCATCGGCGCGCCCGCGCTGCTGGTTCTGGGAACCATCGAGGGCCGTTACGAACAGCACCTCTTCAACACGCTCGGCCCCATCGAGCTGTGGGCGCTTTCAACCTCGAGCGAAGACGTCGCCATCCGCAACCGCCTGTACCTGAAACTCGGCGCGGGTCGTGCGCGGCAGATGCTTGCCGTCACGTTCCCCGGCGGCAGCGCCCGTACGGAACTTCGCCGACGCGTTCTCGCGAAAACCGAGAGTGGCGAGACACGCGGTGCGATGATCAGCGCCGTCATCGAGGAAATCGTCGACGAGATTATCGTCGCCAGCAAGGCAGCTTCCAAAGAGGAAGGAACGGGGCGAGTCAGGATTGCAGCATGACCGAGGAAAAAGGCCCGGGCGGCCCCAAGCCTGAAGCCGCACCGCAGGAGACACAAGCTCCGCAACAACAGCAGCAGCAACCTGCCGCGTCCCAAACACCTCTATCTTCATCTTCTCCTTCCGCCGCGCAGGCCTCTATGGGGCCCATCAAGCCGCCGCCCGATAACGAATTCAAGGGCCGTGAGATCAGCGGTAAAAGAAAGAAAACCAAGAAACAAAAAGCCACCAAAACGCAGGTCGACGAACAGATCGACGCCGCGATCGCGCAAAGCAGTATCCATGAAAGAAAAAGAGCGCAGCGGAAGGCAAAATTTTACTTCGCCATGGGTGTGGGCGTAATCATCTTCCTCTCCTACTCCGTTCACTGGCTGATGAAGCCTTACCAGGGCGGTCTGGCCTTCGGCATCTGCAAGGTTTTCCTCGAGGGCGTTACGCGCTACCCCGATCACCTCCGCCTGAGCACGGTTGAAGAGTTCGAGACCTCGGTCCGCATCTGGTACACACAGGTGGATTCGTTCGGCGAATACCGCATGGAGCCGATCCAGTGCTATTATAAAAACGATCCCGAGCGCGGCACTGTTGTCGATAAAATCATGATCAATCGCCGCGAACTGGATCCAAGGCTGGTCGATAATTTCAACCGTGCGCTTCCTTCAATCTCGGCTTTCCCCATCAATACGGACATCCCTGCGCCGCTGCCTGACAGCCTGCAGGATCTGCAGATCGACACGCAGAAATACAGGAAGCCCATACTCTAATGGAATACAGGACTCTCGGCCGCACAGGCCTCAAGGTCAGTCTCATCGGCCTCGGCACCATGACGTGGGGCAACCAGAACACCGAATCCGACGGCCACGCGCAGATGGATTACGCCATTACGCAAGGAATCAATTTCTTCGACACCGCCGAAATGTACGCCGTGCCGCCCAGCGCGGAAACATACGGAGCGACTGAAGCAATCATCGGCACATGGTTAGCCTCGCGCAAAAACCGGGACAAAATAATTCTTGCCAGCAAGATCGCCGGGCCGGGTTTATCGTGGGTGCGCGGCGGCAAGGCGCGCATCGACCGCGAGAATATCCTGAAGGCGATTGAAGATTCCCTGAAACGTTTGCAAACCGATTACATCGATCTCTACCAACTCCACTGGCCGAACCGCGAGGATTATCATTTCGGCAATTACTGGAAGTACTCGCCCGACTTTGAAACGAAAGCTATCGAAGATAATTTTCTTGAAGTCCTGCAGACGCTGAACGATCTGGTGAAGTCCGGAAAAATCCGTCATGTCGGTCTGTCGAACGAAACGGCATGGGGCACGCTTCAATATCTCCGGCTCGCCGAGAAACACAACCTGCCGCGCATGCAATCGATCCAGAATGAATATTCGCTCATCTGTCGCCGCTTCGATCATGACCTCGCCGAAGTCGCGATGCATGAAGAGTGTGGACTGCTCGCCTGGTCGCCGCTCAGTCGTGGAATCCTGAGCGGTAAATATTTAGATGGCGCAAGGCCGCCCGGCGCGCGCCTCTCGCTGGAGACGCGGCACGAACACCGCGACGGCGTGAAAACAAATGACGCGGTAAAATCTTATATGGGTGTCGCGAAAAAACACGGGCTTGATGTCTGCCAGATGGCGCTCGCGTTCGTGAACCAAAGACCGTTCGTCACCTCGACGCTCATCGGCGCGACGACGATGGAGCAGCTCAAAACCAACATCGATTCTATCAAATTGACGCTCTCGAACGACGTGCTCGCCGACATCGAAGCCGTCCGCCGCCTGAACCCGGTTCCGTATTAAGTTGTTGATTTTATTGATTATTTAGGCAGTAAAATCCAGTAGTGCCCTTTGGCCTTCATAGGGCCCGCCAGTTTTTCCGCCTGTTCGCCGTAGCCCCAGAACACATCGCCGCGCACGGGGCCACGGATCGCGCCGCCGGTGTCCTGCATGATCATTAGATTCCTCAGGCGACTCTGACCATTCACCGGATAATCGATATCGACCCAGACCGGTGCGCCGTAGGGAAAGAGCGAATGATCGACCGCGAGCGAATGCGCGGGCGTCAGCGTCACGCCCTCGCCGCCGTCGGGCCCGTCTTTTTCAAGCGTCTTGAAAAAGACATAGGAACGGTTGGTGTTCATGATTTCGTCCGCCAGCTGCGGGTGCGCCGACAACCAGTCACGGATCGCCTGCATCGAAACATTTTCTTTCGTCAGTTCGCCGCGCGCGATCAGCTCTTTTCCTATCGCCGTATAGATATGCCCGTTCTGCCCGGCATAGCCGATGCGCATCACGCCGCCTTCTTTCAGCTGAACAACGCCCGAGCCCTGGATCTGCACGAAGAACGCATCGACCGCGTCATCCACCCAGACGAGAACCTTGTCATTATGCGGCCATTGTCCGGCAACGATTTTCGCGCGGTCTTCGTAGGGTTTTAAATTTCCCTCCACCACGCGGCCCGCGATACGCTGGCCTTTCAGCTCATCGCGGAACTGCCCGAGATCGACCATTACGAGATCGTCCGGTCTCGTGTATAACGGGATATTGTTGACCGCGTCGCGTGTAAGAGATCCGCGCAATGACGCCTCGTAATAGCCGGTGAAGAGACCTTCCGGCTCCTTGCCCGCTGAAACCGCATAGGGTTTGAAGTTCGATTCAAAAAACTGGCGAAGCGCTTTTGCATCGTCTTTAGGAACGCCCGCGAGGCCGGAACAAATTCTCTGCCAATCGCCATATGTTTTCGCTTCAGGAATTTCGCTGAAATTTTTTGCCGGGTCGTTCTTCATGATGCGCGTGCAGGATTTTCCGAACGCGTCCGCCGCGCGAATATAAACCGATGAATCGCCCCATGCGGGCAGCGCGTTGAAGCCGACCTCTTTTAAAACACGCGCAGGTTTTTCCTCCGCAGGCGGCGGCTTGGTCGCACACGCGGCAAGAAACAGAAGCAAAATGATATAAGGAATGCGCATCAATTATTGAATCGTATTGGGCAGGATTTTGTTGTCGTCCTCGAAATCGCCGCGCGTCTCGATCACCAGCCAGCGCGGGTCGCGCGATTTGGTGTCGCGGCTGAAGGTCCAGACATCGCGCATGGCGGTCAGTTTCTCCGGATGGCCGTCGATGATTTCCCCGGCTGAATCGCGCGTCACGGAAACCTCGTCGGCGGTGAAACGCACGGTGATGTTGGCCTTGCTGCGGGCGCTGACTCCCGCTTCGATCGCCTCGGCCTTGCGGATGGCGCGGATCTGCGTTTCCTGTTTTTCGCCGCGCCCTTCGCGCGCGGTAATGGCGGCCTCGAAGGCGTGGTAAACGGCAGGGCCGAGCAAATCCTTGAGCGTCTCACGGTCGCCCGCGGCAAAGGCCTCAACGATAATCGCGAAGGCTTCCTGCGCGCCGTCCATGAAAAAACCGACATCGAATTCGCGGTCGGCGCGGGCGATATCGATCAGTCCCGCCTCAACGTTAGCGCCGTCGATGGAAATTTTGCCGCCGGAATCAGCCGCGAGTTTCTTGACGCGGTCCTCGCCGGTCATTTCGCGCTCTTCCTCGGCGAAGGGATTCATATTATCGGGGTTTGCCTCGAGAGGCGGGCGGGTCAGCGGGTTTTCACGCTGGCGCTCATCGCCGTGACGGGTGCCGAGAATGCTGCGCAGCCAGAAGACGAGGCCCGCGGCCACCAGGGCATAAACCAGGAGATCTGCTGTCATATTGTCCTGTTTTTCCGGTTCTTTGACTTTATATAACTATTCTACCATATTCCGTATCTACATTAATGCCCGGAGCGCAAAGGACAAGGGTTTTATGCCGTTTTACGTTCTGTTTATTATCTTCCCGTTGATGGAACTCTGGGCTTTTGTCGAGGTCTGCGGCGAAATCGGCTTTATCACGGCGGTCCTGCTTTTGATCGCGAGCGCGCTTGTAGGCGGCGCGGTGGTGCGCTACCAGGGTTTTCAGACCGTCCTTGCCATGCATGATGCCTTCGACCGGGGCCGCGTTCCGGCGGGCGAGCTGTTCGACGGTTTCTGCATCGTCGCGGCCGGGGTGCTTTTGATCGCGCCGGGCTTTATCAGCGACGTTCTGGCCATTTTACTGCTGGTGCCGCGCCTGCGGGGCTTCCTGAAATCCTTCCTCAAGCGCCAGCCCGGCTGGACTGCTGCCGATTCAGGCATTATCGAGGGCGAATACGAGCGCATTGATGAGGAACCCAAGGCCATCAGCGAGCCCAATAGCTCAAATCCTCCTTGAGAGTCCTGTAAAATTAGTGATAATCAGCAGAGCCTAATAAAAAAACAGGGGTTTCTTAGTCATGGCTGACAAAAAAGACAAAAAGCCGGAAAACGGCGCGCCAACAGGCGAGCGTAAAACCACGCAGATGAACCAGAGCGATATGCCGATCACCATCCTCGCGCAATATGTTCGGGATCTGTCTTTTGAAAATCCGAATACGCCTGATTCCCTTCGCGCCGGTCAGGGTGCGCCCGAGATGAACATCCATATCGGCATGGATGCCCGCAAGATCGAGGATGCGACTATTCCGAATTTATACGAAGTTGTCCTGAACGCCCGGGCCGAAGCCTCGCGCAAGGACCAACCTGTTTTCATCGCTGAAATTCTTTACGGCATCACCGTTTCGATCAATGAAAAAGTGCCCGAGGAAAATCATCACCCGTTGTTGCTGATTGAAATTCCGCATCAGGCTTTTCCGCATGTGCGCCAGATTTTGAGTGATCTCACCATGCAGGGCGGCTATCCGCCGCTGCTTCTCAACCCGGTCGATTTCCACGCGCTTTACAGCCAGCGTTTCGCCGCCGAAATGGCGCAGAGCCGTGAAGACGCCAAGGAAGAAAAATCCGAATAATTACGGCGTGCCGCCAGACAAGGGCGCAGTTCAAAAATTAGTGCATGCCGACGGGTTCAAGAACAGCATGCCGCTGCTGCGCAAGTCGCTCGGGCGCACTTTCGAGAAACTTAATGGAATCAAGAATTATTTTTCTTGTATATGCGGGGTGGGGGCCTTTCATGGCAAAATCGTGGATCGGCCTGCTCTCCGCAATAATCCGGTCCAAAATCGGAAGCTTATCAAGGGGAAAATTCTGGCTTTCGACAACCAGGTTTACAAAAAAAGGAAGGGCCACCATTCTATCTCTCACGCGCTCAATTTTATTATCTGCGGCGGCATCCTGCGCCAACCCAAGACCGACCTGAATATCGGCAATCATCTCCAACTGAGAGTCGGACAACCTGGCTTCTTGCCCGGGCTGCAAAAGCTGAATACGCGCATACTCCTTTGACATTTCTTCTGTAAATTTCAACATCGTAATTCCTTCGGCGCGCTGGCGGATAAGGCCGCAGCTCAAAAATTAACGCATGCCGACGGGTTCGGGAGCATCGTGATGCTGCTGCGCAACCTGTTCACTCATAATACTTAATCGTTTAAAATCTTTTAGGATTTCTTTTTTCGCAATGTAGTCCGGCATTATAGATACGTAACCGGATATTTTATCCGCCTCTGCAATGACATTCTTTAGGAAATCAGCCGGATTGCTTAAAAAATTCTGCTCCAAAACCTGGGACGCACCGTCGACGGCTCCACCGATACATCTTTCCACGCCCTCGCCATAGCCATTACGGGCTTCTTTTTGCGCCACTGCAAGATAGCTTTGAATATAACCAATGGCACGACGCTGAGGGCCGGGCAACCGGGCTTTCTCATCGGCCGGGATAAGATATACACCCTCGCCGGGATCATGATATTCGGCTTTAATTGATTTGTGCATCATCGTACTTCCTCATATTTAATGGCCTGAACTATATATCCTTATTGCCATGTACGTCAAACTTTGGGCTCGGACTTTAACCAATCTTCGATCGTCTTAATACCGGGCAAAGCCTCGTTCAGCTCTTCCATGATGTCACGAGGTATCTTTTCTCGCTCCTCTGCACGCTCAAACAATATTGAGAGATTCCACTTAAATGGATCAATTCTCTCCTCCCCGCTCTCGCTCATCAGCCTGTTATTACGCGCATTGTCGGAAGGGGTCAGCGAGGACGTGGCGTGCATAAGTTCACCGGCAGCATAAATCGTTGCCTGGTTATCGAAAGCTTGCTTATCTGAAAGCCTGCCACGCGGCACTTTTATTATCGTCGCGCCGTTGGTCCATGGTGTTGTCGTACCGTTCCATTGCGCGGTCGTCTTTGAATATATTTTTTCCTGCTCTTTGACGGCTTTACTGAAAGCAAGGCGAGCGTTGTGGAGGGCCTCAAAAAGCGATATTTCTTTACTGCGCCGCCTCGTGAAATAATCTTTTTTGGGTAAAGGACGCGTCCTCAAATGATCAAGGAAAGCCAAGTCCATGTCTATAGCTTCGTCAGGGTTTTTACCTCCCGGTAAAACTTCCTGTTGAGCTTGATCCAACTCTTTTTGTTTATCCTTGATAAATTTTTCCTGATCTTTTGCCAGCTTCTCCAGGGTTTCACGGTTTCCCGGGTGCTCGTCCAGTATTGCCCGGAACACTTCCAGCTCCTTCAGAAGTTCCTGCCACACACCCTCACTGAAAATGCTTTCCAGTTTTTGCGACTGGGGCGTATCGTCGAGTGTCTCCATGCCGTGAATCGCGTGGCTATAGCGTTTGAGCGCCAGCTCATAACGGTTTTGGTCATCATAAGTGATCACGATAAGTCGTCGTTTGTCGTCACCACCAGCGGCGACGCCGAATAACTCATGCAGCGTGTGGTGGAAATTATTGAGACCGTGCGGGCTGCCGAGGATTCCGAACAGGTAGAACGGCATGATGATGATGACAGGCCCCCGCGTGTTCTGGATGCGGTCGGCAATATAGTAATACATCTCAGGGAAGTCGCCGATCCTCTCGGCACGATTGGCGCTACTATCATTTAGCAACGCACGCGTGCGATTTCCGCGGATTATGCCCTTCTGCTCTTCAAGATTCTGTTTTGAAAGATAAGTTGCAGCCTGGTTTTTCCGCACGGCTTCTTTTTGCTGCCGGTTGCTTCTCAGCGCATGCCTGATTTCGTACCAAGCAAAACCAAAAGCGATAATATTAAGAATGTTAATAAAATCGCTGAAGTCCAGTCCTAAAAACTTGTTCTCATTGGGCTTCGCTATTAGTTTATCAACTTTCTTCCCAATGCACTCAAGTTCCGTGATTTTTTCCGGCGGCTTTGACTCTTCGACTTTACAGTCAACGAGCTTTGGCTTTTTTTCCTGAGATGACTTCAACCCACCTAAGTTTTTGTCGATGTCCTTAAGCAGCTGTTTAATGTCCAGCAGGTCGGACCGGGTGTTGTTTTGATCGTCATCCGGAGGCGTGAACTGGCCCTCTTCAGGCATCCCGTCGGCAAAAATCCGCCCAACGTTGAGCACCGCTAAAAGGCCCGCCCCAGCTATATATTTGCGATACCCCTTGAAAAGACTGGCTTTTTCCATGCCCTATTGCCTTTAGAAGTCCTATATTTTACGAAACGCGTAATTTATAGCACAACTATAGGCGATATGTAAAATTTGGATTTCAGCCGGTTTTTTTGAGCCAGAGGGCGTTTGCGAGCTTTTGCAGCATTTCGCCGTGCGCCTTCAGTTCTTTGGCGCTGGCTTCATGCGGGCGCGGCTCGCGGTAGGGGCGATCGATTTTTATCGATGCCGTGCTTTTGCCGGTCGCGTCGGCGCCAATCGTCAGCAATCCGTGCTGGCGACCGCCGAGCAACTCCATATAAACCTCGGCCAGTAATTCCGAGTCGAGCAGCGCGCCGTGCAGCGTGCGCTCGGTGTTATCAATGCCGAAGCGGCGGCAGAGCGCGTCGAGATTGGCGGGCTGGCCGGGATATTTCTGCCGCGCCATGGTTACTGTGTCGACGACGCGGCCCCATTGCAGCGGCGGGTGGCCGACTTCGCGCAGTTCCGCGTTCAGGAATTTCATATCGAATTCGGCGTTGTGAATGACAAGTTTCGCATCGCCTATGAAATCGAGGAGATCAGTATAGACCTGCGAGAAGACAGGTTTATCCTTCAGGAATTCGCGCGTTAGCCCGTGAACCGCGACGGCTTCGGGCGGGATATCGCGCTCGGGGTTGAGGTAAATCTGCAATGTCTTGCCGGTCGGAACATGGTTCAGCAATTCGAGGCAACCGATCTCGACGATCTTGTCGCCTTCATCGGGGAACATGCCCGTGGTTTCGGTATCGAGAACAATCTCTCTCATGCTCTAACTTTCATAGGCCTACGCTCTCCAGCCACTCTTCAAAAAATATTTTCGCCTGTGTGTTCATCCTATCAACATTCTGCGCGTTTTGCGCACGTAATTCTTCGGCGCTGCCGACGATTTTCGAGCGGGCGATTTCTGCGCCCATCACTTCGGTCCATTCGTCGGCCTGTGCGGGTGTGACTTCCGGGTGGCACTGCAGGGCGAGAACTTTGCCCCCAAATCCAAACGCCTGGTTTTCGTACATATCCGTGGACGCCAGCAATTCCGCGCCTTTTGGCAGATCGAACGTATCGCCATGCCAGTGAAACATATTGGTTTTATCGCCGCCGAGATGCCGCACGGGATGCGCCGGGTTTTTAATTTTCATGCGATTCCAGCCGATTTCCTGCCCGGCTTTGCCTTTGTAAACGTCCGCGTCCAGCGCAGCGGCGAGAATTTGTGATCCCAGGCAAATGCCGAGCGTCGGCTTATCGGCCTTCGCGCGCCTGGCCAGGAATTTTATCTCTTCTTTCAGGAACGGATAAATGTCGCTTTCATAAACGCCCATCGGCCCGCCCATCACGAGAACGAGATCAGGCGCCAGCGGATCGAAATCATTCACGCTTTCCTGCGGCGTGAAAATCGTGCGGCAGCCGAAGCCGCGCGCGGCCAAAATATCGCCGAACTGCCCCGGCCCTTCGTGTTTCTCATGCGTGAGAATTAATGCGGCCCTCATTCTTCTCTCTTCTTGATGTCAGCCAGCGCGGCCTTGATTTCCTTCATCGTTTGCGCACGGCCAAGGCCGGTATATACGACGTAATCGGCGCGGGCGCGTTTTTCGCCGTCCGGCATTTGCTGTTTCAAAATAGCGCGGAATTTTTTTTCATCCATGCCGGGGCGATCCAATACACGTTGACGCTGCACATTGCGCGGCGCACTGACGACCAATGTATAATCCACGCGGTTTTCCCCGCCCGTCTCGAACAATAATGGAATATCGAGCACGACAATTTTTGTGCCCATCGCCTTGTGCCTGCGGATGAAATCGCTCTGCGCGGCGCGCACCAGCGGATGCAGGATTTTCTCAAGTCTTTTGCGGTGGCCGTCATTGTTGAATACGACCTGCCCCAGCTCCTTGCGCTTGATTGTGCGCCTGCCGCTTTTCGTCTTGCGGCCGTAAATCTGCGGAAACTGGAAGTACGGAAACGCCGCGCCGACCGCAGCCGCGCCCTTGCCGCCGGGACCAAGCAATTTATGCACCTCGTCGTCAGCCTCATGCACCGGGACGCGCAGCGATTCAAACATCGCAGCGGCGGTGCTTTTGCCCATCCCGATCGATCCTGTCAGGCCGATCACGATCATGCCAGCACGCGCTTTTCGAGTTCCGCATCGACATCGGGCAACACGCCGAACCACGCCTCGAAGGCTGGTCTTGCCTGGTGCAGCAGCATTCCGATGCCGGTGACAATCTGATTGCCGCGATCCTCGCAATCGCGCAGCAAATCCGTCATCAGGGGCGCATAGACAATATCGTTTACAACCGCGTTTTTCGGCAGCGCGGTTAAATCCAGCTCCAGTTTTGGCTGGCCCGACTGGCCCATCGATGTCGTATTAACCAGTAAATTGCTTTCCGCAAAAACTTCCGAACGTTTTTCCCAGTCATGCACACGCAGCCTTTTGAAATCCCGCGCAAGCGTCTGCGCCTTGTTTTTCGTACGGTTGACGACGCGCACTTCCGGTACGCCCTCTTTCAATAATGCATAGATCACCGCCCGCGCCGCGCCGCCCGCGCCGAGCACGACGGCGGGCCCGGCCTTGAAATCAAAGGCGGGACGCGTGGCTTTTATATTTTCCGTGAAACCGAAAACATCGGTGTTGGTGCCGTTCATCTTGCCGTTTTTGATCGTGACCGTATTCACCGCGCCGACGGCCTGCGCGAGTTCATCCAGTGAATCGCAGACGGCAAAAACTTTTTCCTTGTGCGGGCGCGTGACGTTGAAGCCGGCATATCCTTCATCCACCAGCCGGATCAATTCCTTCTCGAGATTTTCCGGCGCGATATCGATTGCCTCATAGGACGCATCGATTCCATGTTTTTCAATCCAGTAATTATGGATGAGCGGCGATTTGCTGTGGCCGACAGGCTGGCCGATGACGGCTGCCTTGGCTTTTGTATTCTGGGTCATGGCTTCACCGCGTGATATTCATGCAGATATGCGAGCAAGGGCCGGAGTGGCATGCCGAGAATGGTGAAATGATCGCCCTGGATGTCGGAGAACAGCCATGCGCCCGCGCCTTCGATGGCGTACGCGCCGACCGCTTTCGTCAGTGCATCGCCCGCGCGCGTGCAGTAGGATTCGAGGAATTCGTCGTTGAAATCATGCATCGTGAGGCTAGCCTCTTCCTCATGGTCCCAGAAAACCGTACCGGCTTTGGCCACGGCAACGGCGGAAATCAGCCTGTGCGTCTTGCCGCGCAAATGGCGAAGTTTTTCCTTCGCTTCTTCCTTGCTCCTGGCTTTCGACATCATCTTGCCCTCGAGAACCAGGATCTGGTCGCTGCCGATCACCAGCGCGTCCGGATTTTTCCTCGCCACTGCCAGCGCTTTTTTCTTCGCGAGATCCAGCGCGATTTTCTCCGGCGTTATTTTTTCCTTGCCGGAGGCGCGCATCAATTCATGAACCATCGCCATTTCATCGACAACGGGCCTGATCACCTTGAAATTCACACCGGCATTTTTCAGCATGGCGTAACGCGCCTTGCTCTGCGAGGCGAGAATGATTTTCACCCCGCGATGCGTGTCACTTAGGAGCATTCAGGCTTTCCTGGTAGGACTGGTACAGCGCCATGATTTCCGCCGAGGTTTCCTCGACCGAGCGCTTGGTCACGTCGATCACGGGCCATCCATATTTGGAGAAGAGTTTGCGCGCGTTGCGCACCTCGTCCTCGATTTTATCGCCGTGTAGATATGTGTTTTCCTCAAGCGCTTTCGAGTCGAGACCATCCGCCTTCAAACGACTCCGCCTGATATGCACAAGGCGGTCGGGCGCAGCGGTGAGGCCGACATACATCGGGCCCTGCAATTCAAATTTCGCTTTCGGCACTTCGATGCCGGGCGCGAGCGGAATATTCGCGACCTTCAACCCGCGCCGCGCGAGGAAGACGCTGGTCGGTGTTTTCGATGTCCGCGAGACGCCAACCAGAATCACATCGGCCTCTTTCAGATCTTCCAATTTTTTTCCGTCATCGTGACGCATTGTGAAATCGAGGGCGGCGACGCGGCGGAAATAAGCGTCATCCATCTGATGCTGTAGCCCTGGCACGCCTTTCGCGTGCATGCCGAGATACGAAGACAAACTGCGGATGATCGGATCGAGCACCGAGACGCAAGGAATGTTCAGCTCGTCGCAGCGCTCCTGCAAACGCTTGCGCATTTTTTCATCGACCAGCGTAAAAATCACCGGACCGGGATTTTGCTCCATCTTGGAGATGATGCGCTCTAATTGTTGTTGGGTCCTCACCAGCGGCCAGAATTTCTGCACCGGCTCCACCCCCTCGAACTGGGCGAGACAGGCGCGGGCAAGGCCCAGCAGGGTCGTGCCGGTGGCGTCCGAAATCAAATGCAGGTGGAATTGGCGGGCGGCGGGCTGGCCGGGCAGGTCACTCATGAAAATAATCCTTTATTCACAGGCTTATCCTAGGGCCCGGCAAAGCCCTGCGCAAGCGATCCCGGCTCTAACTTATTGACATATTATGGATATTTGTCCTAATATCCGGGCTATAAAACAATAATCGTGGGCCCAGGGTAATAGGGAGCGCTACTGCGTGAACAATAAATTAACTGAAAAATTTTCCGACAAGGCGCATGCCGCGCTCAAAGAGGCTGCGGCCTCTTTCAAAAAACGCGATTACCCGAAATGCGCGGAGCTGGCTTTCACGGCGCTGCGCGCCCTGTCCGAAGATGATAGCCGCTTTGAAAAAGCGGAAAAAATGCTACGGGACGCCGCAAACAAAGACAAAGTCGCGGGCAACAGAATCCTTGGCGAATATTATTTATTCCAGGCCAGATATGAAGATGCCCTGGCTACCTTTAGCGAAGCGATCTCCGCTTCGCCAGACGGCAAGGCGCGCGCGGATCTTTTCATGGATTGCGCGGCGGCTGTGGTGGCTGGCGCGATGGATGGCCCGCGGCATAAAAAACGCGCACAGCTGGAGCGAGCCGAAGAATATTGCCACGCCGCGATAGACAATGGCGGAAACCCGCGACAAATATATTTTTTCCTGATGTATCTGCAGGACATGAAAAATGACCCCGAAACTTCACGTTCCTATGCAAGAAAAATCTTAAGGAACGGCGCTGACGACGATCTGGCATCAATGGCGAGACAGCATCTGAGATGCACGAATAACACGCCGCTGCCCGTGGCCACCCTATGGTCCAAACCTTTGCCCGTGATGAACTGAAATGGCGCGCCCGATGAAACCCAAGACGAAACCCAAAAAGAAACCGGGCGACCCGGAAATAGAAAGCCTTCTTGAGAAGGCCTGGAAATTTGCGATCAGGCAAAACCACGCCGGCACGGTGAAATGCCTGAACAGCGTGCTTGATCTCGCGCCCGGGCGGCACCTGACAAATGATGCAGGCCTTCAGCTGGAAACGCTGATAACGCAATGCGCGGCGCATGAAATAGACACGGCCCTTGGCCAGACGGTTCTTGGCAAGTTCCATTTGTTGCACGATCAGGCCCCTCAGGCTGCGCCTCATTTCAAGCGAGCGCTTGAGCTCTCGATCGAAAGTGCAAAAAAGAAGGACAAGCCTTCCCTGCATCCTGGAGAATTTCACCTCAATTACGGGCGCGCCATGATGAGCGCCATTCTGCCGGATCTGGCTACGGCGACAGATGAGCAGCTTGAAAGCATGACGGAGAAACAACTCGAAGACATAGAAAGCTCCCTTTTAACCGCGCGGGAATGCGGCCTGCCGGGCAGCATGGTCAACACTCATATCATGATGTTTTACGATTTTGTCGGCAATGAAAGTAAAGTCCGTGAATACGCGCGGAGAATCATCGACGATCCGGCTGATTCAGATAGCAATAAAGATATAGCAAAAACTTTCCTACGGCGGCTTGAGCAACTTCTCGAGAGTCAGCCGCCGGAACCGCCAACACCGCGCTATAGCTAGAACCGGGACACAATGGACGCTGAAAACAAATCCGAAGCAGAACTGATGATGGAAGAAGGGGACAGGCACGCCGAAGCCGGACGTTACCTGGAAGCCGCACAGCTGTACAAAAAAGTCATGGACACCTTCCCGCCGCTCAGCGAAGAGAGAATGAACAAAGTGTTCTCAAGATTATGCGCTTCTTACGGGCACGCTAAAATGGTGCTTCCCATTTCTGCAGTAGGGGAACACACACCCGCCGATTTCGAACTGGTGAAAATATTCGCAAGGATGTCTTTGCATAAAGACCAGCTGAGCCCCTTCCAGGAGACGCAAAAAACCCTTTCATTGGTGAAAAGGGCGATGAACGACCTGAAAAGGAAGGGAAAAAACCTGGCGAAGCATCCCGATCTGTTCATGATTTATGCAGAGGCGCAGCTCCTGACAGGTGATTTTCTCAATGCTGAAAAAAACTTTACAAAGGCTGTCAATTACGGCGGTGACAAGAAAAAGATTTATTACACCCTGATGTCAGCCTACGCGGTTCTGGGCATGCATAGCGGCGGGGCATACGAACAAGCGCTGCGTTATTGCGAAGCGTTCCGGCAAGCGGCGCAGGGCGATGAAGCAGCCCTGAAATATGCGTGGCCGCTTGCCCAGTGGCTGCAAAGCGCCCGCGAAGAGCCCCCGCCCCCACCGCCTCGCCTTTAAATTATCGATGCAAAGACCATGACAGACACTTCTCAGAATCTGCAGCCAGAAAATAATGACGAAATGCCGGGAGGACTCCCCTGGCGCAGGGCATGGTATCGCATTTTATTCAACCAGGGCGCGACGTTATACGAACTGGAAAATTTCGAGGAGGCCATTCCCATTATACGAAGAGCCGCCGCCCTTGATCAAACCCCGGGCGTCATGGCCCTGCTCGGAAGAGCGCTCAGTGATGAAGTCTGGCGCGATATAGAGATTTCGGGATTTCCGGCAGATGACCTGGAAGAGCAACTTATGGAAGCGGTTAAATATTTGAGAAAATCGCTGGAAGCGCTGCCGAAGCAATTTGGCCTTAATGCCAGGATAGGCAAAATATATTTCGATCTGGGCCGTTATTTCAACGCGGCTGATTATTTTGAAAAGGAGTATGAGCTCGGGAGCAATCACAGGAAACGTCCTGAAGAGTTCACACTATACTACGCGGTCGGTCGGTGGCTTGCGCAATCCTGGCGCAAGACCGGGACGATTGGTAATCTCAAAAAAGCGGAAGGGTTGTACTGCGCGCTCAGCCTCGAGGCAAGTATGCGGGGCCATGACAGCGCTGCCGAAATTTTCGACAGGGAATTTTACCTTATGAAAGGCGAGATCGATTCACATCCGGATAATCCGCCGCCATATGAACCACCCCTACCAGCCTGAGAGAGTATAATGAGCGTAACAAACATAAACGAAATTTCCGACGACGGCGACGACACAAGCCAGAACTTCTACTGGAAAGATTTCTTGTCCAGGCTGGCCGATGTTTTGATGCGCAGGGAGTACGCGTGCGCCCTTGCGATGGCGGAGTTTGCTCTTGCTCGTAAATCTTCGCCTGAGGGACGCGGTCTTATTTTGTGCGCGAAGGGTACCGCGCTGGGCGGGATGAATAAATTCAGCGAAGCCATTCCCGTTATGCGCGAAGCTCTCGCTACCGATCGCGACAATCCTGAAATTATCAGCAAGCTCTCGCAGCTGCTTGCCCTCGACGTGCTGGGAACCGGGCCCGTCCTGAACCGCCCCCTCGCGCCCGCCGAAAAGAAAAAGCTGAACGAGGCTTTGAGCCATTCGCTGCAGGCTTTAAAAGCCTTTCCCCTTAGCTCCCCGATCTACAGCAATATCGGCCTAATTCACACTGCTCTCGGCCAATATTCGGAAGCCCTTCCTTTCCTGAAGAAGAATTGCGAGCTGATGGCGAGACATATTGAGAATCCTTCTTTGTATTACAATGCCGTCTGTTCTTACGTGGCAACACTGTCATATGAGGCGAGAGACGAACATCTAAAGGAAGCGGACAGGCTTCTGGAAAGGTCCTGCATCGAGGCCCAAGCCGATGGTTTAAATGATGCCGCGAATATGATGAGACAATGGAGATCTGAACTTAGAAAAATCCCAAGATTTCCGTCGCGATACGGCGAGAAGCCGTTTGAATTGTTGATGAACTGATTAGGATCTCTGTTTCACTTCTTCGCGCTCAGGCGTCATTTCGCCGTTCGGGAAGATTTTAGCAGCGAGGCCAGCGTCCCGGAACGCCACGTTCTGGACGTAGTGCACGGAAGAATCGCGCATCACATGCATGAAATGCGTCTGGTTGATCGGGTCGGACAGACCTGCATACAGCGGATCGCTCAGGATATCCTCGCCGAGGCCGCGCAGATACGCCGTCTTGTCCGGCAGGCAGGACAGGACTTCCACGCAGATTTTGCCCGCGCGTTTTTTGCCGAAAACAGGGCCGTTCGCGTTCATGACTTCATCCATATATTCCAGCGTTTCGTGATCGCATGTATTCACGCGAGTCACGTTGCGGAACCACTGGCGGAACGCGGCGGTGAGCGCGCGTCCGTTTGAGACCGGGTCTTTCTCCAAAGCGCTCGAAAAGCTCAGCGCGATGTCGCTGTCTTCGCTGCCAATCATGTGACGCCATAAATCGCCGTTCATTTCCCACGCGATCATGACCGTCATCACGTCGCTGTCGGCGGCGCGGATGCGTTCTAACAACAGTACGGATTCCGGCGTGTAATTTTCATCGAAACCGCCATGACGTTTTTCCTGCCACGCATCACGAAGCGCGCGGATTAATGACGCCTGAACCGCATGATAAAAATATGGCGCGCGCGTAAAACCTTCGGCGTCAAGCCCGTGATTGTCGAGCACAATCGTCTTTGCCGGAACATCGAGATGGAAATCATGGTGCTCAAGATGCGAAAGGCCGATGCGCCAACCCTGCTCGCCCGCTTCTTTAATCAACAGGCGCGCGCTGGCGCTTTGTGAAAGCTGTTTGAGATTCTCTGCAAGAAATTCCCTGTCATTGCTGGCTTCGCCCGAGGCAAAAGAAAGATCGGCAATAGCCCAGCTGATGCTGTCGAGCGCTTTGACCTTGTCTTTATTGCGGTGGTTTTTATCGGACTTCATAAGCAGGAACTCAGCAGGGTTAGAATTTTGCGACGGGTTAGTCTCCTGACCAGCGGCGCAAGTAAACGACATTTCCGTCGCCGGCCTTGCTTTTGTTACGTTTGGCAGACGGTTTTGGAGCGAGGAGGTTCCCGGATTTGCGGGACTTATCCCCAGAGCCTTCATTCGCGCCATGATTTTGGCCCGGGAATAGCTCGACGATCTCTGCGTTTTTGGCGCGTTCATTGTTCGAATCCTGAATTCTGGAAATGTTCCGGCGGACGCCGGTAACAGCGGTTTCGAACTCATTGTGCAAATCGCGTTCCGTTTCACGGAAAGAACGCTCAAACTTAATAAACCATAGGAAATTCGCATTCGAACGGTCGCGAACCTCGTTGAAAAGCGGGTCGGCAATGATGGTCTGCGAGTGACCGCTCAGGTAATTTTTGCCGTAGGGCATCGAGCCGAGCGCGGAAATAAGCGCCGGGGTGAGGGTTTTTCCAGATTGTTCCTCGTCGAAGACATAACCCTGATTGTCGGCCAGCATCTGGCGGATCAGGTTTTTATCTTCAATCCGGCAACGCTCGGACATGAACCAGCATTCAAAAACTGCCGCAGCGGCCTGGCCGTTATTCAGCGTGCGGAAATCCAGGAACGCTTCGTAAGCGAATGCGCGGCCGAGATCACCCATCGGTGAATTCTCCAGTCTCTCCCAAGCATCTTTAATGCCTGATAACTGCAATTCCCAACCGATGCGGATCATTGAAACGGTCAGATCTGCAACTTGCGCGCGGTTCACAAGAACGGCGCTGTCGGGATGGAACAGAAGCGGATGGATCAGTGCGCCATGGCGGTGCTGCCAGTGACGGCGCAGCTCGCGCGCGGCGAGCAGAAGTTGTTCGCCGAGTTCGAAACGCGGATGAATGAGAATGAGTCCGTTCTGACGATCATAGAACGCGTCTTCTACTTGCGTGCTGTGGATCATCGAAACATTGTTGGTTTTAGCGAAATCGATATAGGCGGCGGCCATGCGGCTTTTGCCGAGCATGTCCTCGATCTGCGCGATTGTGATTTCATTTTTGGTTTCTTCGCGCTTCGTGACGAAAGCCATATCGCTTTCCATCAGCGCGCGCGTCTTGTTGTCCTCGCGGACGAAATTTCCGGAGAAGCGCTCGAACACGTCGATCTCTTTTTTCAGGCTGGCGATTTCTTTTTCAAGAACACGCAGCTCGGCATCGTCGAACAGCATGTCGTCCGCCTCGTCGATGTCCATTTCGAAATCCATGTAGAAAAGCGGCTGCGAACCGATGATGCTGCAGGTTACGGGCTGCGCATTATTCAGCGTATAGGCCACGCGGCAAGGCGCGCGGCGCGTTTGCGTCTGAAGTGAAGGAATCTCGTTGAATGTGTCGCTCATAGCCCAACCAATTTTTTTCTTTTTGTCCCTGAAGGGCCTCACGGAAAGAACTCCCATGAACCCCCGCCCCCGGGGCGAACCGACAGAACGCCGGTTATGGTTTATTATGGGGGGTTAGTTCTTAAGGCTTCCTTTCTAAGAAGCAGAAAAATGGGGAAAAAATCGGGGTTTATGGCAAAAAAACAGCGGTTTTTAAGGGCTGTTTAACATATAGAGGCTAAAAATTGAGGCCTCGTTAAGGATTGGCGAATCAGGGAGTTAAGGGGCGTTACTGCCCGAAGGTGTCGTCCAGGACCGGCATATCCTCGACCAGCAATTCCTCGTCGCTGAGCGTCACCAGGCCATTAGGCTGCACTACGACTTTGCTTTTGAACAGCGAGTCCTTGAAGACGATGCGGGCTTCTAGATGGAAGACGCCGTCCTTGCCGATTTCTTTCGTCAGCGATACCGGCTTGATCATGCGGCCGATCGCCTGGCGGGCCGAGGGCGGCGGGTCTTCCTTCCAGTTGATGTCGTCTATATTTTCGACAACGATAAAGCGCCCGTGCTTGCCGCGCACATATGTGAAGAAAAACCGCACGTAAGTGCCGACATTGTTTTCGTCTAACTTGATCGGCAGATCGTCGTTGAATTTATAGATGCATTCATTGTGAAAATTTATAACGGTTGCGTGTTTGGTGCTGTAAATCACGAAGCGGCGCTGGGGTGGCATGGTCGTGTGGTTCGCAACGTCCAGCAATTTGCAGCCCGGGTAAAATGGAATTTCAGCGGCGAGAATTGTTGTCTCAACGGGATCGAACGTCACGCCTTCCAGCAGCGGCGACACCCGGTCCAGGATCTGGGCCGTCTCATCGAGTTCAAGTTTTTCGAATGCTTCTTGATACATGCGTGGTCTTTGTCCCTCATCATAGCTAACATAAAAAGGCTTCGACTCATAGGCTTTATGGGTCTTTGCCCTGTGCCTAATCCTGTGAGGGAATCGCTCCAGCATGGCGGGATAATGAGACGTATAAAGATACGAACAAATCATGCAGGGGGGCCGGGTACGGTCATCCACCTGTTCACAAGAGGAAAAGGGCACTGTCTGGAATCAAGGATTGAATCCCGGGAATCGCCGGGAATCCGCGGGACTCCGGGCAATCGATTCTGTGTATTGAATCCGGGACTGATTCAATCCCCATGACTCACACTGCCTACTACTATCAAAAACCTTTTTTAAATCTTATTTATAATTAGTATGCGGACCGTGAAACACGAATCGAAAAAGCCCGGACCCGGGGCGATCAAAACGGGAAAGTTATTTCTGGATACGCTGGACGGGCATGTCGGCGAGCGCGTGCCGTTCTGGTTCATGCGGCAGGCTGGGAGATATCTTCCCGAGTATCGCGAGCTGCGGCAGAAGAAGGGCGGCTTCCTCGCGATGGCGATGGATCCGGATACGGCGTGTGAAATCACGATGCAGCCCATCCGGCGTTTTGGCATGGATGCGGCGATTATTTTTTCGGATATTCTCGTCGTGCCGCAGGCGCTGGGGCAGAAACTGGAATTTGTCGAGAATGAAGGACCGAGGCTTGAGCCGCTTCGTTCGGGCGCTGACATCGCCAAATTGAATTTCCGCGATTTTGAAAAAAATCTTGCGCCGGTTTCCGAGGCGCTCCGGAAAACAGCCGCGCAGCTGAAGGCGGAAAATTTCGGGCAGACGGCGCTCATCGGTTTTGCCGGTGCGCCGTGGACGGTGGCGGCGTACATGATCGAAGGCGGTGGCAGCCGTGATTTTCTGCACGCAAAAAAAATGGCCTACAGCGATCCGGAGAGTTTCTCGGCGCTCATCGATCTGCTGGTTGAATCGACCACGGCGTACCTCAGCAAACAAATCCAGGCCGGGGCGGAAGCTGTGCAGATTTTCGATTCCTGGGCGGGATTGCTGGATGATGATTTGTTCCAGCGCTGGGTGATCAAACCGACGCGCGAAATTGTCACGCATCTGCGGGCCGCGCATCCGTACGTGCCGATCATCGGTTTTCCGCGCGGTGCGGGCGCGAATTACATCGCCTATGCGCATGACACGAATGTCACGGCTATCGGTCTGGATTCCCACGTTCCGGCGCGCTGGGCGGCGAAGACGCTCCAGCCTACGCTGCCCGTGCAGGGCAACCTGGACCCTGTCGCGCTGATGGCGGGGGGCGATGCGTTGTCGCTGTCGGCGGAGCGGATCATCACCAATCTTTCGCACGGGCTGTTCGTGTTCAATCTCGGCCACGGCATTCACAAGGATACGCCGGTCGAGCATGTTGCGGCTTTGTGCGACCTGCTGAAAAACTGGCGTCTCGGCTGATGAAAAAAATCGCGGTTGTCCTGTTCAATCTCGGCGGCCCGGATTCGAAAGAAGCGATCCGCCCGTTTCTTTTTAATTTTTTCATGGACAAAAATATCATCCGCGCGCCGCTGCCCATCCGTTTTCTCGTGGCCACGATGATCTCTCGCAACCGCTCGAAAAACGAAGCAGGCAGCAGTTACGCCGCGCTCGGCAATAAATCCCCGCTGCTTGAAAATTCGCAAGCACAGGCCGCAGCGCTCGAAAAAACGCTGAACGCGAAAGGTCTCGCGAATTTCAAGACTTTCGTCTCGATGCGCTACTGGCACCCGATGGCGGAAGATGTCATGGGCGACGTGCGCAACTGGTATGCGGATCAAATTATTCTGCTGCCGCTCTATCCGCAATTCTCGACGACGACGACGCGCTCCTCCCTTGGTGTCTGGGAAAAGGCGGCGAGTAAACTCGGCTTTCATGCGCCGACGGCCAGTGTTTGTTGTTACCCGTTTAATGACGGGTTTATCGCCGCCTCCGCCGCGAATATCCGCGCCGTGTACGAACAGGCGCAAAAAGACGGGCACGTGGGGCCCCGCCTGCTCTTCTCCGCACACGGCTTGCCCGAAAGCGTGATCACCGATGGCGACCCGTACCAGTGGCAATGCGAACAGGCTGCCGAAAAAATCGCCGCTGCCGCGAGCATTCAAAATCTCGACTGGGCGATCTGCTACCAGTCCCGCGTCGGTCCGAAAAAATGGATCGGCCCTTCGGCGGAAGAGGAATTGCAACGTGCGGCGCGCGATAAAAAACCCGTCCTCATGTATCCGCATGCTTTCACGCAGGAACATGTGGAAACACTGGTGGAGATTGAAATCGAATACCGCGAGCTGGCCCACACGCTCGGCATTCCCGGTTTTTACCGCGTGCCGACTGTCTCCACCCATCCGGGTTTTATCGAAGGGCTGGCCTCTATTGTGCAGGAGCGCATCGAACGTGGTTCGGTTAAAGAAGGAATTAAAGCCGAAGGCGGCAAACGTATCTGTCCCGAAAACTTCACGCGCTGTTGTATGCGCGCGGCGAGTGTGGAATCATAGCGCATGGAATTCTTGATCGAACATTACCGCTGGCTTCTCGCCTTTCACGTTATCTCGGTGATCGCCTGGATGGCCGGAATGCTGTATCTGCCGCGTCTGTTCGTCTATCACGTCGATGCGCCCAAAGGCTCCGTCACGTCGGAGACATTCAAGATCATGGAGCGAAAGTTACTGCGCGTCATCATCAACCCGGCGATGATGTCGACGTTCCTGTTCGGTATTTTAATGCTGATGGCTAATCCTGCGCTGCTGCACGCGCCGTGGATGCATATGAAACTCGCGTGCGTTCTGCTGCTTGCGGGCCTGCACGGATTTTTTGCCAAGACGGTTAAAGTTTTCGGACGCGATGAAAACAAGCGGCCCGCGAAATTCTACCGCATCGTCAACGAAATCCCGGCTGCGCTGATGGTGATCATCGTCATCATGGTGATCGTCAGGCCGTTTTAAATCACGGTGCAAACGTCAGGCAAATTGTACGGGCACTCCTTGGCGCGCTGTTTTTAGAAACGGCCACTATGCTTCCCGGCTCCCTGAAATCCATAACAAGGATGCGCTCGGAATCGCCGGGCGCTTCGGTGCAGCTGAAGTACTGGCTATCGATTTTGCGCCCGCTATTCGTTGTGAATTTGTCGGACAGGATATTTTTTCTATGCATGTCATATAAATTATTTTCGATGACGCTGGCGTCACCATCGGCGCTACAGCCGGCCAGAATCTCGATCGGCGGCAAGACGTATCCCGGCGTCGCCTGGCCAGCGGCACAGGCTGCCCAATGTTCATAGGCTGCGTACTCATAAGGTTTTAGCGGGGCGTGTATTGGCCTGTCCCGGAGCGGAATATTTTCGCGCCCATAATTGTTGCCGTCCCTGGAACGGGCAAGCTGGCGTTTTATTTTCGCATAAGTGCCTGCCTTCACGTTGTCGGGCGCAATCCAGAGATAGGCTTCAGGCAATCGATAGCCGAATTTTTCGGGGGGCTTTATGGTGTGCAGATAGGTGCCCTTACCTGATACATACTGGCCATCGTGATGAAGGCGCGGCAGTGCAGTAGCGGTTTTGCTGTCCGTGATGATGTTCGGGGCTGCGGTTATAGTCCGGTCCAGAATATGGCTGGCACCGTTGAAGCTGATTTCGCCGCCCTGCACATTCTTAAAAATGACGGTCAGCTCATCGCCCCCATTCGTAAGCTGGGAAATTGTGGCACCTTTAAGCCTGAGCGTCAGTTCATTTGGTTCGGTCATAATTGCCTCTTTAAGATCCGGAAGACGCTATTGGTATATTATAGTTATGGAATTAGCAAGATTCTCCACGCCTTAAAGTTAACGCACCCCACCCCATAAATTATGCATTATGTAAATATTTTATGGACAGGTTCAGGTCGGATGCTATAATGAACATAATCCCTTGACTCTCATGGATGGCCCGGTTATAGGTTAGACATCTTTGTGATAAATCCAAAAAAACACTAGGAATTACTGGACGTTATCGCCGTTCGCGCGGCCGCAGGAAACAAGTTTTATAATATTCATTCCTGCAGGCGCCGCAAAATCCCCCTCAAAAGCACTCAACTGTTTTAAGGCCAAGGATTGAACGCTGGAAACAAGGATATTTCCGGCCATTGTGGAAGTACTCCGGGGATTATAAAAAAACAAAATAAGAGAAATTCATGAATTTACAGGAATTAAAGGTCCGCTCACCCGCCGAGCTTCTCGCATTCGCCGAAGAGCTGAAGATTGAGAACTGCAGCGCCATGCGCAAGCAGGACATGATGTTCGCGATCCTCAAGCAGCTCGCCGAGGAAGGCGTGCCTATCTCCGGCACCGGCGTGCTCGAAGTGCTCCAGGACGGCTTCGGCTTCCTGCGCAGCCCCGAAGAAAACTACCTGCCGGGTCCGGACGACATTTATGTCTCTCCGAGCCAGGTTCGCCGCTTTTCACTTCGCACCGGCGATATCGTCGAGGGCGAGATCCGCGCGCCGAAAGATTCCGAGCGTTATTTCGCGCTGCTCAAAGTCGGCTCGATCAACAACGAAGGTCCGGACAAAGTCCGCCACCGCATCAATTTCGACAACCTCACGCCGCTTTATCCGGACCGTAAAATCAAACTGGAAATTCCGGACCCGACGAAAAAGAACAACGTCCAGCGCGTTATCGAACTCACGGCGCCGATCGGCTTCGGCCAGCGTGCGTTGATCGTCGCGCCGCCGCGTACCGGTAAAACCGTGATGCTGCAGAATATCGCCTCGTCGATTGCGGCGAACCACCCGGAAGCTTACCTGATCGTTCTTCTGATCGACGAACGCCCCGAAGAAGTCACCGATATGGCGCGCTCCGTGCGCGGCGAAGTGGTTTCGTCAACGTTCGACGAACCGGCCACGCGCCACGTACAGGTCGCGGAAATGGTCATGGAAAAAGCGAAGCGCCTTGTCGAGCACAAGCGCGACGTCATCATCCTTCTCGATTCCATCACGCGTTTAGCCCGCGCTTACAACACGGTTGTTCCGTCATCAGGTAAAGTCCTGACGGGCGGTGTCGACGCCAACGCCCTGCAACGCCCGAAGCGTTTCTTCGGTGCTGCGCGTAACATTGAACAGGGCGGCTCGCTCACCATCATCGCCACGGCGCTGATCGATACCGGCAGCCGTATGGACGAGGTCATCTTCGAAGAATTCAAAGGGACGGGTAACTCGGAAATCGTTCTCGACAGAAAAATCGCCGACAAGCGTGTCTTCCCGGCAATCGACATCCAGAAATCCGGAACACGGAAAGAGGAATTGCTGGTCGACAAGGACATGCTTCAGAAAATGTGGCTGCTGCGCCGTATTCTCAACCCGATGGGCACCGTCGACGCTGTCGAGTTCCTCTTGGATAAGATGAAGACGACGAAGACGAACGACGAGTTCTTCACGAGTATGAATCAGTAGCCCTTAAGCAGGCTCAAAAAACAAAAGCGGCCTACGGGCCGCTTTTTTCATGTTTTGCGCTGTTCGCCCGGCTAATCCCTAAAATTTGATCCAAATTCGAAACGAAAGTATTTGCCATAACATTACTTCCATGTTGCAATAAAAGATAAGGGGTAAGCCGGGATGAAAAATCCCGCTCTGAAGAAAAAGCCGGGACAATAAAAACCGGCATCGATTTCCAGGTGGGATTTTTTAGTGATGGCACGACAGCGTTATTATTTTTCGGACAGGCTTGCGCGTAGACAGCGCAACACGAAAATCTGTCTTGCCGCTCTTCTATTCCTCGCAGTTTCAGCCGGTACGGCCTGGTCGCACGAAAGTGCTGTCACCGCCTCCGCGTCCATGTCTCTTCCCTTGTCCGTGACGGATACGTGCCTCCCCCTCCTTTCATCCGTCCATTCTCCTCAGACCGTTACGGACAAAACCCAGCGCCCGGCTGGTATTACTGCGGCTCTTGATCTGGCCCATGGGGTTCGTCTTGCCCTCGGTCCTCACGAGTCACTGCAGCAAACCTTCGAACCTGCACCCTCGTTGATATCCGCCATTCATACGGCGATATCGACGGCCGCTTCGCCCTAGCGACCGCCGCTTATCGTTTTTTGCCGGAAGAGAGAGTTATCTGCGTTTGAAGTTTAAGTTGCAGCAAGAACCGCAAATAAACGATGTGTCCCTCGCGTCGCTGGTCGCCTCCGCAAAGCTTCAATGCTTTTCGGGGGCGATCATTTTTTCAGGCCGAATTTTCCAGGGTTATTTCGCGATCGCGCCGCGCATCATCATGTACCAGTCAGGCGCCGAGGCGCCGCTGGTATGCGCCACGATCTCGCAGGCGGCGAGAAATAGCGCAAAACAAATAATCGCCGACCACGGGCCGTTATGCCCGGCCTTCGACATGACCATGCTTTTCTGATCTTCGGGCAGCATTTTTCCGAGCGCCTTTTTCATCGCATGTGCGCCGAAAAACTGGATCGTGAGAAGGGCGAACATCATGCCCGCGCCGAGGACGATGCCATCGACGGGAATGTGAAACATTTTATTCTCGATGCTTGTCACGAACATCGTGCGCATACCCGCGATCATATAAAATAGGTAAAACACAAAGGCGAGCGCGGTGCCCGCGATCATGCCGTTCCGGCGCGGTTTGGCGGTGATATTTTTCAGCGCACTGTCGGCGTTCAGCACCATGCTCTTGATCGTTGTATCCGTGATGCCAAGCGGCGAATTTTTCTCGACCAGTTTCACCGCCTTGCCTTTTGAATATTTTGCGGTGGCGATGATCGCATGGCGGACGGTGCGGTATTGTCCGGCCTGCTGCATTTTGCCAGCGACGTTGCCGCGCCCCTCGCCCGCTTCCTTGAGCGCGCGTATGCCGTCCTTCAGCAATATCTCGAGGAAGGCCGGGGCTTCGGCAATCTGCGCCCGGCGGCCGAGCAGGAATGTGCTGATACTCGCCGCCTTGCCGAGCGCGAAATCGACTTCGGCATAGGGCAGGCGAACATTATAACGCACAGGTATGATGTCAGAGGTCGGCTTCTCGCCCTCTTTCTCCGGCGGCTTGCCGGGGATCACCGTGATATCGGCGTAGAGCGGTACGTCTTTGGCTTTGGTCTCGACCATCTTCAGCAGTCTTTCCGGCAAAGCCTGGCGGTCGAAATCGAACGTGCAGATCACATCCATTTCCGCAGTGGTGATATAGGAATGCCATGCTTGGCCGTTGCAGTTCTGGCACTGCGTCGAGCCCCGGCCGCGGCAAACGCCGCACTGAATTTTCCGTGTCTGGTGACACATCATGCAGGGCGTGCGTCCCTGCCCGTTGCATTTCGGGCACGGTATTTTTTCGTTGCCGTTGAAGATGAGCTGCGCGCCCCGGCATTGCGGACAGATTTCCATGCTTTGCCCGTTGCAACGCGGACACAGCTCGGCGCCCTTGCCATTGCAGCGCTGGCATTTCAGTTCGCCGTGCGCGCTGCAGGTGCGGCAGGCCTGATGATGCACATATTCTTTTGTGAGAAAGGGCAGCTTGATGATTTCGTTGCGGGTGCCGAAGCCCTTGTCCTTGCGCTCGGATATTTTAGCAATGATTTTCTTTTTACTGTCTTCGGTGCTGAGAATTTTCAGGCGGTCGCGGTCGAGCGCTTCGCGCATGCCTTGTGGACCATCGACTTTTTCGCCTTCGGTTTTTTTGCCGCCGACGACTTTTTCCATCGTGCGCTGGCGCAGGGAAAGCGTGAGGGTCGCTTCAAATTCGACAATCTTGCCTTCAACTTTCTTGGCCGTGACCATGCGCGGATTTAAACCGTTGCCACGTACCGCGACGCGAATTTCTTCCAGCGCCGGATTGGGATAGGTCTCCGCCAGCGCGCCTTTTTCTAACGGTGCGGCAGGCTGGGCGATTTTATCGGGGTTCTGAGGATTGTCTTTTTCCACTTGATTGACCGCTGTGGTTGACCTGGATTCACAGAATTAAAGACCCTAGCAAGAGTAACACGCCCCTTCAATGATACATTGAACCGTGTGCGGTTTTTTCATAGGCTGGGGCAACTCCAAACAAAGAGAGATAGCGCGATGAAAGTGAAATTCGATATTGAGTGCACGCCGCAGGAAGCGCGGGCGTTTTTCGGCCTGCCGGACGTCGAGCCGATGCAGCAGGCCTTGATGAAAGAGCTCGAGACGCGCATGCGTGACAATATCCGCTCGCTGGATCCCGAGACGATGCTGCGCACGTGGCTTCCCGCCACCATTCAGGGCTGGGGCGAGGTGCAGAAGATGTTCTGGGAGCAGATGGGTATGCCGGGCGCGGCTGCTGCTTCCCCGCCACCGGCGAAGAAGAAGGGGCCGTAGGTGCGTCGGCGTTTCTCTATGAATGAAGCTGAAGCCCACTCCCAAAAACCCTACAATAACAGACCGCCTTATACTGATATGTGTTATGTAAAATATATAGCTTTAGTTATCTCTACTGCTTCCGGGTATTTCCGTGAGTGAGACAATTTTTGCGCTTTCGACACCGACCGGGCGGTCTGGAATTGCAGTGATAAGGGTCTCCGGTGATGGCGCATGGGCAAGCCTTAAAGCCTTAACTGATAAAGAATTCGAGGCACGTACGGCTCGGCTTGTCATTCTGCGTGATCCGAAGAAAAAATCAGTAATCGACCGTTCGGTCGTTTTGCCGTTTAAAGGTCCGGAAAGTTTCACCGGCGAGGATGTCGTTGAATATCACGTCCATGGCGGGCGGGCTGTTATCGATTCCCTGATCGAAGCCTTGGCTGCGCAGAAAAATCACCGCCTCGCGGAGCCCGGTGAATTTACGCGCCGTGCGTTCGAGAACGGCAAAATGGATCTGACCGAGGCCGAAGCGATTGCCGACCTCATCAACGCTGAAACATCCGCGCAGAAAATCCAGGCGCTGGCGCAGATGGAAGGATCGCTCTCGCGATTGTACGCGGAGTGGACGGACAGCTTAAAAAAACTTCTCGCGCATCTCGAGGCGGAAATAGAATTTCCTGATGAAGATCTTCCGGGCGGCATTGTCGAGCGCGCGACTCCTGCAATCGAAAAAATTTCATCGGAAATTTCTGCGCACCTGAATGATAACCGGCGCGGTGAAAGATTGCGTGATGGCGTGCAGGTTGCGATTATAGGCGCGCCCAACGCCGGAAAATCGTCGCTCGTGAATGCGCTGGCGCGGCGCGACATTGCGATCGTCTCCGAAGTTGCGGGCACGACGCGGGATGTGATCGAGGCGCATCTCGATATCGCCGGGTTTCCCGTCATTCTCGCGGATACGGCAGGCCTGCGTCCGGCGCAACTGGGCGAAAGCGGACACGATAAAATCGAATCCGAAGGCATACGCCGCGCCATGGTGCGTGCGCGTGAGGCCGACATAAAAATCCTGCTGTTCGATGGCACGGCGAAAAATTTCGATGATGCGACGCTGAAGTTAGCTGATGAAAACTCGATTGTCGTGGTGAATAAAAGCGATGCGGGCGCGAAGAAAAATCCGTCCGCACACATGGAGACGGTTTTGATTTCCGCGCAGACCGGTGAGGGCATTCCCGCCCTGCTCGCCGCGCTGGAAGGTAAAATCAAAAATATTTTCCGTCCGTCGGAAACGCCGTCCCTGACCCGCGCGCGTCACCGGGCGGCGCTGGAAGATGCGCTGGTTAGCCTTACCCGCGCGAGAACCGCGGCCCTGCCCGAACTTGCTGCAGAAGATGTGCGTTTAGCCGTGCGCGCGGTCGGGCGCATCACGGGCCGCGTCGATGTTGAGGATCTGCTCGACGTGATTTTCAGGGATTTCTGTATCGGGAAATAAAAGCTTTAAGCGACGAAGGGGAACGGCTCTGCCTCTGCGGTGCGCTTCTTTTGCTTCGCACCGCGTTTGGCCTTAGGGAATAGCGTGTCAGACCCCGGGCAATTTAAAAACTGCTCAGGCCGCACACCGGTTCCCGTGAAGTCTGCCCCCGTAACATCGCAGCCGATCCAGCGCACATCATTAACGCGGGCATTAACCAAAATAGTATTTTCAAAGTTACAGTTTTTGAACACGGCAGCGTACACCCGGTCTCCGGCTACGGCGTAGAGTATTGATCCGGTTAAATTCCGGCCACCGAAATCGATCCCCTCAAATTTATCGCTTATGCGCCTGCGGAATGGTGCGGCTCTATACGAGGCTGTCAGGTATAACGCATGATCGTTGAAACGTTCCTGCAGCGCCTTGTCTGGTTGCGTGAAGAATTTTCGTTTCATTTACGTGCGTTACATACTGTGTTCGTAATCTTCGACGCTTGCCACGAGACCGAAGCCGGATCCCAGAACTTCACGTACATTTTCATGATCCTGCTCAATAGCAACGATTTCTTCGGTGTTCAGTTCGTCACCTTCTTCACCAGCTTCAACAATTTCCAGCTTTTTCCTCTTCGAGGAGCCCCGGGATTTTTTTGCCGCAACGGGTTTCGCAGCTTCGTTAACGGCTACGGTCAGCGATTGAGCTTCGCCTGTTGCCTCTTGCGCTTCAACGGCTTCCACATTTTCAGCAATGAGGCTTTCTTCAGCGGCGGGCGCATTTCTGTTCGTAAAAGGCGCGAGCGCGGCTTCTACAAGCTCTCTTTCCGCTGGGCTTAAATCTTTGAAAGGATCATCTTCACGCAAACCCGCGGACACGAATCCGCTTCCATAGAATGTGGGTACGAGCTGGAGCGGGCCCTTGTTTTGGGGCGCCGGCCTATGCTTCCCGATGTTGGCAAAGAATTTTTTGTCATTTTCCCTGGTCTGATTGACATAGGTTTGCGGTGCGCCTGTTTCGGTTTGCGGTGCGCTTGTTTCCTCTGCAGCGGGCTGAACGGCAACGGACGGTACTCGCTTATCGTTTCTTACTACACGGCGCTTGTTTGACTGGATCATTGCTGAAATCCTTTTCTTTAATTACTTATATTTTGGATTAATTATGGCAATCTATGCAGGAATTATGTCTTTGGCAACAAAAATCTGCATCAATTTAATTGACATATATCATCCCCCGCCCTATACCAACAATTATGCCAAATGAAGACGATGAGCTGAGACAAATCGAAGTCGCCCTGGAAAAAGCCCTTGAGGCGAGGGATTACCCGCGCATTCGCGAGATTTTAAAATCCAGAGGGCTCGGGGTTTCTGAGGAAACGGCTGCTTATGTGGCTGAAGAGCGGGCATTTAAAGCATCGTGGGGCCGCGATGAGTCCGCTTTCGATGCCAGCAAAATCGAAATAAAGATGACCCCGGAAGAATGGGCGGACTGGGAGTCAATGGAAATCGGCCCGCCTGCGCCGTGTAACGATGAGCCCTTGTCCTTGTCTTCGCTCTCGCCCGAGATAGCGGCCGTGCTGGAGGGTTTTAGAAATAATTTTGTGGCAAACATGCCTGCCCGCCTTGAAAATTGTATTCAACAAGAAGATGTCGGCATGTTGACCATGTGGCTCAGGACGTGCGGCTACAGAATTTTTCCGCGCAATCTTCCACGGGAAGATGAGCCGTCCGTTGATGCGCCTGAACCGCCGGGTCGTTTTTAATCAAAATATATTCGCGTGCTTTTCACGGCGCGGCCCTGCCCTTGGCCAACCCCGCGCATGCGGGAATGAGCTATGGTGAAAAATTGGAAAGAAATTGTAAAATGGAGGCCGATTCGTAACCTGATGTGAAAGCATAATGAATGGCACAGTGGAACTCTAAAATTCTTGAGAAATTTTTTGCACCTGGAATTACAGGTTTTACCGAAGCAGAGATTCCTGACTTAAAAGAAAAGCACAAGGAGGCTGAGCATTGGTTACCCAATCACATGCTCAACAGCGTTTTTGGCGGGCGTTACTCTGATGAAGTTTTGCCTTTTGCCTTGAATATGATGTTTCGAGCGCAAGTAGCGTTTAAATCTTACCACACCGCGCGAGATGCAACGTTAGAGTATTTAAAAGATAACAAGCCCGACAATCCAAAAATTCGTATTTACTTCAAAGCAATTTCTGAATGGGAAACGTGCCTTCTTAATCTTCAAATCTTTATGGATTTGGGAAATAATTTCGATGTGAAATTGAGAGCGTTTGATAAAAATGATGGTAGCCCTTTTTGCCGTGCGTACACTTTGGCAAATATTATCAAGCACTGGGGTGGAAGTATAAAAGACAACAAGCACTCCGATAAAACGATTCCGGTCTGGCTTACTAATAAAGGTTTTTCGGCGCATAACACTGTGTTGAATTTTTCTGAATTGGCAGAGTTAATTGATGTTGTTGCTGAACAAGCCAATGGCTTGCAAAATCCTGTTACACCGGCCAAGGAAGCTGAAGCTTTAAAATCTGCGCAAGCTTAACTTCATAAAAATCTGGAATTCCCGCAACTTTTGGATGCGTAATTGGGCTGAAATAGCACGGGGGGCCGAAGCCCCCCGTTTTAGAAATTTAGTTGGAATTAAGCGTACTGGACTAAAATCCAGGTAACGGCCTTTCCATCATAGGGCGGCATACGATTGCCTTTTGCGATCGGCGCGGTAGTTGAAGGATTTCCATCAACTTTCCAAACGCCGCTTTCAGGACAAGTTTCGCCGGTGCGAGCCTTCGTTCCAATAGGAGCGCGGCTGCTCAATGTATTTGTGTACATCGTTTCACCTTTGATTAGGGGTTGAAACATGCCAGCACAATGAGTATCTATGGGGATACCCATGCGCGGCGACCAAAGTGCCAACTGAGGTTTTCACCGTCTTGGACTGGGGTGAAGGAGCTAGTACCTCTTTCATCCCTTTTTCATGAAATCATTTTTTTGATGCGCCTCCCTTGAATCAATTTGCGATGCTTTATTTTTATAAGCGAGGATAAAAGAGTCGATCAGACTTTTTAAAAAAGTTGTAATTATCAACAGGATTCAAATTTTTAAGAAATCGAAATAAGCGATTCGAAAGAATCACTTAATTACCCTGTATCCACAGGATATCCACAGGCCCCTATCTCAATAATAAGATTCAACTTTTTCGTCTTCAGCACAAAGTTTTCCCTCCCTATTTGAATGAGATTAATCTGGAATTTCACGAGCTTTTAGGCGTATAAACCGCCTCATGGATCATGAGAACTTAAGTTTTGACGTGATTGTCGTCGGTGGCGGGCATGCGGGGTGCGAGGCGGCTGCGGCTGCGGCGCGTGCCGGGGCCAGGACCGCCCTGCTCACCCATAAACTCGCCACTATCGGCGCGATGTCCTGTAACCCTGCGATTGGCGGGTTGGGCAAGGGTCATTTAGTGCGCGAGATCGACGCGCTGGACGGCGTTATGGGCCGCATTATCGACCGCGCCGGGATCCAGTTCCGTATGTTGAACGCCTCGAAAGGCCCGGCCGTACGCGGCCCCAGGGCCCAGGCCGACCGCAAGCTGTACCGCAATGCCATGCAGGAAATGCTGGCAGATTACCCTAATTTGACGTTGCTTGAAGGCTCGGCCGAGGACCTCGTATTAGATGCGGACGGGCGCGTACAGGGGCTTTCGGCGATTCTAACCGCCCTGCCCGGCACCAGGCCGCCGGGTGCTGCGCCGCTGGATGGTGGCTCCGGCAGCTTAAAGGATTCCGGGGGCCCGAAGGGTTACCCACAGGATGGGGGTAAATCCGGGAAGTTTGTCCCCAGCGCTAGCCCTTCCAGACCTACCCCCCACGCCTCAACACCCCCTTTCCCCAATTATGCATTATGTAAAATAAATAGCACTCTCAAATGCGGGGCGGTTGTCCTGACGACGGGCACATTTTTACGCGGGGTCATCCACCGCGGACAGGAAAAGATTCCGGCTGGTCGGGTTGGCGAAGCGCCTGCGATCGGAATGGCTTTAACACTTGAAAGATTTGGATTTCCGCTCGGGCGTCTTAAAACAGGAACTCCAGCCCGACTGGACGGTAGTTCGATCAACTGGGCGGTCCTTGAGGAGCAGAAGGGCGACGATCCGCCGGTGCCGTTTTCCTATATGACCGACAAGATTCGGGTGCCGCAGATATCCTGCCACATCACTTACACGAACGAAAAGACTCATAAAATTATCCGCGATAATATCCACAGGTCGGCCATGTATTCTGGTCAGATTTCAGGGACGGGACCGCGCTATTGTCCGTCGATTGAAGACAAGGTTACGCGTTTTGCTGACAAGACCCGGCACCAGGTTTTTCTGGAGCCGGAGGGGCTGGATGACGACACGGTTTACCCGAACGGGATTTCGACGTCGCTGCCGATCGAGGTACAAGAGGCGTACATACGGACCATTCCAGGATTAGAATATGTAAATATTAGAGAATGGGCATATGCCATTGAATATGACTATTGCGACCCAAGGGATCTGAAGCCAACTCTGGAGAGCCGCCGGTTGCCGGGGTTATTTTTGGCGGGTCAGATTAATGGAACCACGGGATATGAGGAGGCCGCCGCCCAGGGGCTGATGGCCGGTCTTAATGCCGCCCGGCTGGCCGGGGGGTCGGGGGCCGATGTTTCACGTGAAACAATTTCGCCGTTTACGCTGGACCGGGCCGAGGCCTATATCGGGGTCCTGATCGATGACCTTATTACCAGGGGTGCGCCGGAGCCGTACCGGATGTTCACCAGCCGGGCGGAATACCGTCTTCGGCTTCGGGCCGATAATGCCGACCAGCGCCTGACAAGCAGGGGGATCGAGGCCGGGTTTGTCGGTTCTGACCGGGCCGCCGTCTGGGCGGAAAAGTCGAAGGCGCTGGAAGGGGCGCGGGCGCTGACCAGGGGGCTGCAGGCTACGCCAAATGAGCTTGAAAATTACGGAATCGGCGTTAACAAGGATGGCGTCCGGCGTTCGGTCCAGGCGCTGCTCGGCTATCCGGATATTGACTGGGACCAGCTTTCAGGGGTGTGGCCAGAACTGAAATCCGTCCGCCCGGAAATAAGGGAGCAGGTGGAGTATGATGCCCTTTACGCGGGATATATGGAACGGCACGATTCGGATGTAATTGCCTTCAGGAAGGACGAGGCTTTGGAGCTGCCGGAGGATCTGGACTATGCCAGTGTGGGCAGTCTTTCGAACGAGATCCGCCAGAAATTGCAGCAGGCCCAGCCGGCGACTTTGGGCGCGGCTTCGCGTATTCCGGGCGTGACCCCAGCGGCTATGGTTGCGCTCCTGAAGCATGTGAAAAAGAGCGGGCGCCAGAAAAATGTCGCCTGAGGATTTCGCCGGGGCGTTCAATGTTTCACGTGAAACAATTTCGCGTTTGCAGACTTATCATGATCTTTTGGTGAAATGGCAGAAGGCCATTAATATCGTCAGTCCCAAGACATTAGACGATATATGGGGGCGGCATTTCACCGATTCGGCGCAGATTGCGGAGCGCATTCCCCAGAATTCCAAAGTCGCTGATCTGGGGAGTGGAGGCGGGTTCCCGGGGCTGGTCCTGGCAATTATGCGGCCCGATCTTGAAATTCACCTGATCGAATCGGATAACCGGAAATCTGAGTTCCTCAAAAATGTTTCACGTGAAACAAAGTCCGCTGCCCGGGTTCATAACGACCGGGTCGAGAATGTGCTGGAGCAGATAAAGCCGGATATTGTTACGGCGCGGGCGTTCGCGCCGCTGGTTGAAATTCTGGAGATGGCAGGGGCCTGTCCGGGTGCTCGGCTATTACTTTTAAAGGGCAAGATGGCGATGGAAGAAGTGGAAGAGGCACGCAAGAAATTCAATTTCGACTGTGCGGATTTTCCGAGCCGAACCGAGCCGGGCGCGAAGATTTTAGAAATATCCATGCGCGATTAATTTCAAAATTGCGGCAGATTTTCTTGACGGTTTATTCCAGCCGTTGCAGTATCGAGACCATAACAAAATAAATTTATGTCACGTGGGGAAGCCATCATGAGCGACCAACCAGTTCAAAAATATTCCTTCAGAGAATTTCTTTCCAAGGCCGAAAACCGCCCGGACCCGGGTGATAGACAATATGGAAAATCGTATGAAGTTAGCCGGGAAGCTGAGGGGATGAATGTAGGGGGGCCCTCTGTTGAGAGGCCTTCTGCTGGAGGGGCTTCTGTTGAGACGGCTTCTTCAGTGGCAAGTTCCTCGGAAGGCGAATCCTTCGACCAGATCGCGCGGGAGCGTATGATGTATGAGGGTTCGGACCGGGATGAAGTCGCGGGATCCCTGCTTTCGCAGGGAATGCAAAAGGAGCGGGGAAGACAGGAAGGGGAATCTTTCCGGGCGGAAGTGAAACAGGACGCGCCTCAAATGCGTGCTGAAGAAAAAGAAGCACCGCTTTCCATGAAGACTGGTGCGGCGAACGCGGGCCAAAAGACATATGTGAAAAAACCGCTGACCGGACGCACGCCAGCAGAAAAAACCGGTGCGCAGCAGCGCCCGCGTTTGATCGGTATCTGCAATCAAAAAGGCGGCGTCGGCAAAACGACGACGGCTGTGAACCTGGCGACGGCGCTGGCGGCGATTGGAAAAAATGTAGCGATCATCGATATGGACCCTCAGGGCAATGCGAGCACGGGCCTTGGCATTCGCCGCAGCGCGATCCGCACGAGCGTTTACGACGTGTTGTTCGAAGGCGCGGATATGGTCGAGGCCGCCGTCACGACACGCGTGCCGAACTTGTCAGTCATTCCCTCATCGATTCATTTGTCGGGCGCCGAGATTGAACTGGTCACCGCCGACAACCGCGAGTTCAGGTTGAAAAAAGCGCTGCACCGTCCGCTGCCTTATGATTACGTGATCGTCGATTGCCCGCCGTCTCTGAACCTGCTGACGCTTAATGCGCTGGTCGCGGTCGATTCAATTCTCGTGCCGCTGCAATGCGAATTCTATGCGCTGGAAGGTTTGAGCCACCTCGTGAAAACAATCGAGCGGGTTCAGAAATCGTTCAATCCGGGACTCGATATTCACGGCATTATCCTCACGATGTACGACCAGCGGAACAGGCTTTCGGCGCAGGTCGAGGACGATGTCCGCAGCCATTTCGGCGACAAGGTTTACAAGACGGTCATTCCAAGAAACGTTCGTCTTTCGGAAGCGCCGTCGTTCGGGCTGCCTGCGATTGTCTACGACATGAAGTGCAGCGGCGCGCAGGCTTATATCAAGCTGGCGAAAGAAGTGATTGTGCGCGAGCGCAGCATCGCGGCGGCGAATGAAGGCGGCGGCTCGGCGCAGGTGGCGTAAACAGATTGCTCGTCATTGCGAGCGAAGCGAAGCAATCCAGATTCCCGTTTGCACGGGGAAGACAATAAGATGGATTGCTTCGTCGGCAAAAAAAGCCTCCTCGCAATGACGGAATAAAAACAGAATTTTAAGAGGAAACGAAAATGGCAAAGACAGAAGCAAAAAGAGGTTTGGGGCGCGGGCTTTCGGCGTTGTTCGATGACGACGAAGAGGATTACCAGCCGTTAGCGCAGCAGAAAAACGCGCCGCGCGCGAATGACGATGACGAGGCGCCAGCCGCAACATCCGCCCAGCGCAACAATGCACTGGGCCGCATGGAGCTGGATATCGACCAGCTACAGCCGGGCACGTTCCAGCCGCGTATGACATTCGAGGAAGAGCCGCTGAATACGCTGGCGGAATCGATCAAGGCGCACGGGTTGCTGCAGCCGATCCTGGTGCGCGCGGTTAAGGGCGAACAGGGCAAGTACGAGATTATCGCGGGCGAGCGCCGCTGGCGCGCGTCGCAGCGGGCGAATTTGCACAAGGTGCCGGTGATTATTTCGACGCTGGATGACTCGCAGGCGCTGGAAGTCGGGCTTGTCGAGAATTTGCAGCGCGAGGATTTAAACCCGGTTGACGAGGCGATGGGCTATAGCCGCCTGATGAATGAATTCGACCGCACGCAGGAAGAAGTTTCGAAAGTGCTCGGCAAGAGCCGCAGCCATATCGCTAATATGGTGCGTTTGCTGACGCTGCCCGAGCGCGTGCAGGATTACCTGCGCGAAGGGAAGCTGACCATCGGTCATGCGCGGGCGCTGGTGACGGTGAATAATCCGCAAGTCCTGGCGGACGAGATCGTGTCGAAGAACCTGAACGTGCGGCAGGCGGAAGCCTTGACCGCGGAGAAGGGCGGCACATTGCGCAAGAAGCTGAATAATACGCGCAAGGATGTGGACACGATTGCGCTTGAAAATGACCTGTCGAATCTGCTCGGCATGAAGGTCGCGATTGAAACGCGCGACGGGAAATCGGGCAAGCTGCGCGTGCAGTTCAAAACGCTCGATCAGCTGGATGAGCTGATTCACCGTCTGTCGAAGATTCCGAAAATTACGCTCTCAGATTAATTTTCCGTCATTGCGAGGAGCGCAGCGACGAAGCAATCCATGGTAAAGCAACCGGCTGTTTATATTCTTGCCAACAGGAAGAACGGGACGCTTTATACCGGCGTCACATCCAACCTTCTTAAACGCGTTCATGAACATAAAGAAGAAGTCACCAAAGGGTTTTCTTCAAAATATAAATGTAAAATGCTGGTGTTTTATGAAGTTCATGAAACGATGGAGTCCGCAATTTTACGAGAGAAGCAGATCAAGGGCGGATCCAGAGACAGAAAAATTCAGCTTGTCCAACAAATAAACCCGGAATGGAAAGACTTGTATGCGGGGCTGGGCTTGTAAGATGGATTGCTTCGCTACGCTCGCAATGACGTTTAGCCCCTGATCGATGAAATACCTAAAACCGCCTGCGCGCAGAGCGTTTCGACCGGTGCGCCCGTGCGCTTGCACGAGGCCTCGACATCGGCGAGGCGGGACATGACGCGACCAAGCGCATTTAAGGACCAGCCCTGGACCTGATCGCGGAAGGTGCTTTCGTATTTGAAAAAGACGGGCGGCGAAAGGCCGGTCATGGCGCTTTGCGGATTGTCGCCGTCATCGATTTTCGCCCGGACGAGGTGCAGGCGGCGGAAATGATTTTGCAGGGCGCGGAGGACGACGATGAAGGGCACGCCTTCTTCCTGCAGCTGGTTATAGACCTGCAATGATTTTTCGCTCTGGCGGCCGCCGACGCTGAAGATGAGATCGTCGAGCGAGCGGGCGCCGCTTTCGCCGCAGGCGGCCTGGGCGTCGGCCAGCGAGATAGGGGAATTTTCATCACCTTTATAGGTTGCGAGTTTTTCAAGTTCGCCGCGGGCTTTCATGCGATCACCCGAGATACTGGCGGCGAGCCAGGCGACGGCGTCGTTGTCGATGCGGAGGTTATGGGATTGCATGGTGTCACGGATGAGGCGGGAGAGGTCGCGTTCCTCCTCGATATAGCAGGGCATGGCGGCGGCGTTGGCGGCGGTTTCGCACAGGCGGCGCAGCGAGGATTTCGTGGTTAGTTCGCCAGCCTCGAGAATGACGAGGGTGCCGGGCGAAGGGTTGGCGAGATAGGATTTGATGAGCGGCGTGAGTTTGTCGGCGGCCTCCTCGATGCGCACGACACGGTCGCCGCCCATCATGGAAATCGCGCCCGCTTCGTCGGAGAGGCGGGCGGGGTCGTCAATGAGGATGTCGGTCGAGAGCGCGGCGACGTTGAACGGGTCGGAGAAATTCTTGACGATTGTGAGTGCGATGGTTTTGGCGCGCTCGCGCATCAGGCCGTTGTCGGGGCCGTAGACGAGGATGACGCGCGCGGCGGGGTCGGGCTTTTTAAGGAAGGATTCGATGTTGCGGAAGTTCAGTTTCATGAGTCGGAATGGTAAAGAACCATGCGCGATCAGGCAAGGTCGGCGAGGGGGATGGGTCCTTCGGGAATTGTGATGTTGTTATTTTCGCGCAAATAAAGGTTCCCGGAGCGGAGCATTTTTCGTTCATCATAATGGCCGGAAAAAGCGATGTTGTCGGCGTGGGTAGTAAAGCTGCGGGCGGCCAGGGCTGTTTCAGGGGAAACGATGAAGGCGCCCCAGGTGCGGCGGAGCGCGCCTGTGCCGGTGTTTTTTACGGAGCGGTGCTTTTGTTCGGCGCCGAAGCGGGTGAGAGAGTTTTTCGCGGTTGCCACCGCCTCGCCGCCAAGCCTGAATTCCGTTGGAAGCATCGTGCAGAAGCTGTAGATGAGATCCATGCGGTTTGCGCCGCCGCTCATGTGATCGTGCCAGTCTTGAAAAGCCGGACGATGGGATTTTGTCTTGCTGACGTCGGTGCGCTGGACGATGAGGAGGATTTCGGAGGCTTTGAATTTTTCAGCGCCGTAATTTTTCAGCACATCGCTGGCGACGATGCGGGCCATAGGCAGCGTGAAATCAAAACATTCAGGAACACCGGCCAAAAAACCGTCGCGGGGTTTGACAACCATTCCATTGGAAACAATATCCGGGCCGTCCTTGAGCGGCTTCAGGAATGCCATGATGTGAGGCTGGGCAAAGGAGGCGCGATTGAATTTTCCGCTTGTATCTTCCCGGCCTTGTCCGTGCGCATCGATGTAATGCCTGCCTGCGGAAGCGGAGATTCTTTTTGCCGGGCCTTCGAAAGAAATCAGCAGACCGCCTTTTTGCGCGGCCAATGCCGTATTGGTGATGATGGTCATGCAAGTCCTCTATTACGCAGTAAGTTTTTTAAGCGAGTTCGTACGTCGCGATCAGGATGTTGTTACTGACGGGCGTTCTCGGGCCGCCTTCCCTGCCTTTTTGCCAAAGGGTGAGAGATTGATCCTCGTGCACTCTCCAGCCATGACGTTTGAAGGTTTCATGCAGCCGCTCGGGGTCGTGGCGGAAATTGTTTTTCGCGCCGGGAAACGGGTTACCGACGGGTTCGTAGGTGAGGCCGAAGGCCGCGCCCGGCTGGACATAGCGCGTAACCGTATCAATGATTGGCTCAAGTTCTTGGGTGAAATCCGCGCCGCCGGTAAATGTTACGATGTTGAATGCACGTTTGGGGAGAACGATTTTTGAAAAATCCTGCAATGTGAGATGGATTGCTTCGTCTATCGCGCCTTTTTCAAGAGCGACATTGAGCATTTCCGCTGCGCCGTCATGGCCGACGATATAGGCATCCGGATTGAGACGCTTGATCTCGAAAGCTTGAGCGCCTGTGCCGGTCGTGATGTCGAGGCCTTTCAGGCCCGGTCGTGTTAGATCGGTGTAAAAGTTCAGTCTCTGGGTAAGTGTTTGCGGGCCGGTCCAGTTTGCCGCTACGCACCCCTTGTCATAGGTTCTGGCGTGCTCATTAAAGTGTTGAAGATTTCTTCTGATGATAATCTCGGGCGTCAAGGCGGTGGATGTTGCCGTTGCTGCGTTCATTACTTTACTCCCAAACAGATGCGCGGATTTATGCCGCGCGGTTGTTTCAATTCCGTTGGGAGAAAAAAAAGAAAATGCTCCCGCCGGGTCCTAGAGGAGACCACGGCGCCCTGTTTCAAGAGTGAGGGGAGCTGTGGCGCTTTAGCATTGTTGTCGCGGTGCAAGCTGAGTCCATCAAATGCCGCGGTCACTAAAAAGTGACATATTATTTATTAAATAGCCGCCACAAGGCTGTCAATTTCTTTTTGATGGTTTTTCAGGGCATTCGGCCCTGCAACATCAAGGATAACCAGCCTAACCATCTCGTGCAGATCGGCTGTCTTGCGGGACGCCCGTTCAAAGGCCGAGCCCAATATTATGCGGCCAAAGGCCGGTCGCGCATCGGGGTGAATGGGCGCACCCAAATTTTTAAGATCACTTGCCTTGCAAAAGAAAATTTCTTGCAAATTGCGCATGACATGGAATTCGTCAGTGTCGTCATGGTATTGCACATCAAAAGTAGGTTGCTTGATGGATTTTGCAGACATATTTTTTACTCCCTGTTTTTTAGTTGCGCGGCATTTACTGCCGTCTGAAATATAATCCCGTGTGCATTTCTGCCTGGCGCGCGAGCTCGTCGAGCGCGTTGGTGCGGGCGTTATCTTCGGTCACGCGGGTGGCAAACTCGCTCCCAAGGACGTTATAGCTAGTGATGGCGGTGAGGTCACGGGAAAAAAGCGTGTCGCCCGTGCTTAAATTATTCAGCGTCATGGTGGTGTAAAGCCGGAGCTGGGCGCGGGTGGTGTCGGACGCCTTGGTGATATCAAGTTCGGTGCGGTTTTCGGTGATCGGCGCGAAATTCAGCGCATAGGCCGGGCTGGCGGGGCGGCCGGAGCGGTAGAAGCGATCGATCAAGGCGTTGCGCAGATATTGCCCCTCACGGTCGGGGATATTGCCGATGCTGACCTGCTCGAGCTTTTCCTCGACGCCGACGGGCATGTCGCGGTTGACGCCGTAGACCGGGCGCATGCCGCAGGCGGTTAATGTGAAAAGAGAAAAACCAACAATCGTCATTGCGAGGAGGCGCAGCCGACGCGGCAATCCAGGATTTTTGCCTTGGCTCTGGATTGCTTCGCTACGCTCGCAATGACGGTTTCTGGTTTTCATCCGGCCACCACATTAACAATTCTGCCGGGTACGACAATCACTTTGCGCACCTGCATACCCTCAAGCGCTTTCTGAACGCCGGGTTCGGCGAGTGCGGTTTCGCGCGTGGATTCTTCGTTGCTGTTGGCGGGTACGGTGATCTGGCCGCGGAGCTTGCCGTTGACCTGAACGCCGATGGTGACGGAGTCGGCGACGAGGAGCGCGGGGTCAGCTTTCGGCCACGCTGTTTCAACCAGCAGGGTTTTATGGCCCAGCGTTTCCCAGAGTTCTTCAGCGAGATGCGGCATCATCGGGTTCATGAGGATGATGAGGCATTCAATAGATTCGCGCAGGGCGAATTTAAGGCTGTCATCCTGAGCGGAGCGAAGCGCAGTCGAAGGATCTTTCTGTGAGGCGTCAGATCCTTCGACTTCGTGACGCTCTGCGTCACTTCGCTCAGGATGACAATATTGGGAGATGACATTTGAAAGTTCGCGTATCTTGGCGACGGCCTTGTTCATCGCGAAAGCCTCGATATCGTCGGCAACGCCTTTGATTGTTTTATGCGTGGCGCGGCGGAGATTGGTGGCGATGGGTGTGAAATTTGCCGGCGCTTTACCGGCGGGCGCAAGATTCGGTTTGGCTTCGCTGACCATGCGGTGGAGTTTGTTCACGTAGCGCCATGCGCCCTCGATGCCGGATTCGGTCCATTCCAGATCGCGCTCGGGCGGGGAATCGGACAGGATAAACAAACGCGCGGCGTCGGCACCGTAGGTTTTTAGAATGTCTTCGGGATCGACGACGTTCTTTTTCGATTTCGACATTTTGACGATGCCGCCGACTTTCACCGGCTTGTTGTCTTTTATAGTGACGAATTTTTCGCCGTCTTTTTTAACGTCGGTGGGGAAGAGCCATGCGCCTTTTTCGTCCTGATATGTTTCGTGCGTGACCATGCCTTGGGTGAAGAGGCCGGTGAAAGGTTCGGAAATATCGTGCAGGCCGACATCGCGCATCGCCTTGGTGAAGAAGCGCGCATAGAGAAGGTGCAGCACGGCATGTTCGACGCCGCCGATATATTGCTCGACCGGCATCCAGTAAGCGGCTTTGTCTTTGGCGAAGGGGAGTTTGTCGTTCTTAGGGTCGCAGTAGCGGAACTGGTACCAGCTCGATTCAAAGAAGGTATCGAACGTGTCGGTTTCGCGGCGCGCGTCGGATTTGCAGGACGGGCATTTGATTTTTTTCCAGGTCGGGTGGCGCTCCAGCGGGTTGCCGGGTTTGTCGAAGGTGACGTCGGGCGGCAGCGTGACGGGGAGATCGGATTCGGGAACCGGAACGACGCCGCATTTGTCGCAGTGGATCATCGGGATCGGGCAGCCCCAATATCTTTGACGGGAGACGCCCCAGTCGCGGAGGCGGAATTGGGTGGTGCCGAAGCCGGTTTTGTCCGCTTCACATTTTTTGATGACGGATTCTTTTGCGGCTTCGACGTCGAGGCCGTTCAGGAATTCAGAATTCGCGAGTTTGCCAGGGCCTGTGTAAGCCTCTTTGGTGATCTCGATTTTTTCTTCCGGGATGACGACGGGCAGAACGGGAAGTTTATATTTATTGGCGAAGTCGAGGTCGCGCTGGTCGTGCGCGGGGACGCCGAAAATCGCGCCGGTGCCGTAATCCATCAGGATGAAATTGGCCACATATACAGGTATCTCGCGTTTGAGCAGCGGGTGCGTGGCTTTCAGGCCCGTATCGAAGCCGAGCTTTTCGGCCTGTTCGATGGCGACTTCGGAAGTGCCGCCGGCCTGGCATGCTGCGAGGAATTTTTTGAATTCGGGTTTATCACCGCAGAGTTTCTGACTCATGGGATGGTCGGGTGCGAGCGCGAGGAAGCTTGCGCCGAAGAGTGTGTCGGGTCGCGTGGTGAAGACTTCGATTTGTTCTTTGGAACCGACGATGTCCCATTTGAATTGCAGGCCCTTGGATTTGCCGATCCAGTTTTCCTGCATGATGCGGACTTTTTCCGGCCAGCGAGGAAGGTCTTTCAGAGCATCCAAAAGTTCGTCGGCGTAGTCGGTGATTTTGAGGAACCATTGGTTTAACTTGCGGCGTTCAACGGGTGCGCCGGTGCGCCAGCCCTTGCCGTCGATGACTTGTTCATTCGCGAGGACGGTGTTATCAACCGGGTCCCAGTTGACCATCGATTCTTTTCTGTAAGCGATTCCTTTTTTGTAGAAATCCAAAAACATTTTCTGCTCGTGGCGGTAATAATCGGAATCGCAGGTCGCGACTTCGCGGGACCAGTCGATGGAGAGGCCCATGGATTTGAGTTGCTCGCGCATCATGCGGATATTTTCGTGCGTCCATTTATGCGGGTGCTCGCCGCGTTCGATGGCGGCGTTTTCAGCGGGCAAACCAAACGCGTCCCAGCCCATCGGGTGAATGACGTTGAAGCCGCAGGCTTTTCTATAGCGCGCGACGACGTCGCCGAGCGTGTAGTTACGGACGTGGCCGACATGGATGCGGCCTGACGGATAGGGAAACATCTCGAGGACGTAGTATTTTTCTTTTTGAGGGTCCTCGGTGACGCGGAACGAGTCGCGGCTCTCCCAGGTCTGGCGCCAGCGGGTTTCGGTCTCTTTAATGTTGTAGCGGGTCGTTGCCGTCATTGTTTTCCTTCGGGTTTTTGATGATTACAGCAAAGGTTAACGCTGGGCAATGGCTATAAATTTTATAGACAATCGGCTATAAAATACTTACTATTCCCCAAAATATTATGATAAATGAACATGGAGTTATATAATGAGTGCTGCACCAGCAATTAGTACCGCTTATGAATCTGCCTCTAAACCTGAGGTGGGTCCCGAGCCTTTAAGCGAGTTGAGCAAGAGAGCCGTCGCGGATTTTGATCATTTTGTCCACGACTATCTGAGAGCCCGCAAGATTGAACAGCTTAAAAAAGACAATCCTTTAAGATTCGAGATACTTACAGAAGTGCGTTTTGCGCACAACGAACGCCTTATCCACTGGAAGGAAGTGCAGGTTACGCCGGAAGAAATCGAGGAGCTCGATCCCAAAATCAGAAACAAGATCCTGGTGGAGGCGATTCATTTGGGTGTACTCGGTCCCTATCATCCGGAGCATGACAAAGCGCTTAGCCTGCATGCCGAGGAAAGAGAAGAAGAGCTGAAGCCGAAGCCGGTCGCTGTTCTGCAATAATCAATTGCGATTGAAATTAAATAAGGGGCCATACGGCCCCTTATTTTTTGTCTCAATAAATTTTTTGAAAATCAATCCTCGACGGGACCGATCTGCGCGACACGCAATTGCCGTGCTCTCGTGAGGATTGCGTCCTCGAGCTGGCGCGCAGTTTCGTCGGAGACGGCGATGTCTTTCCAGCCGCTCTTTGTCTGTTCCTGTTTGAAGACACGCACGCGCACGCCGTCGGAACGCAATTGACGTCCGAGAATAAAGACGTTCGCCTTGTAACGCTCGTTCGGTGTCTCAGGCGCGCTGTACCAATCGGTCAGGATCGTGCCGCCGAACGGATCTGCGCTGGCGAGCGGCATGAAGGAAACGGTGTCGAGCGAAGCGCGCCACAGGAAGCTGTTGACGCCGATGCCGGAATCAGCAGCACTGTCGTCGGCGCGGCCGAACATGCCGCCCTTGCCGAAGATGCTGTTGGGTTTGGCGTAAATATCGCCCTGCGTTTCGGGACGGTCCAGGCCGGTCGGGTATTTGGCCTCGGTCTCGACCGTTTTGCCGCAGGCGGCCAGGCCAAAGGAAAGAAGAATGGAGAAAAGAACCGCGAGAATATTTCTGCTTGTTGTAATATTATTTTTCATAATGCATCTTTCCTGTATTCCGTGGAGCTCAGTGCTCTGATGTGGTGCTCTAATGTATGTCGAACATTATATATAGCGCCGAATATATAAAGACGATTGGGCGCGTTAATTAAGCCATACGTGCTTAGCACGTGGCTATACGGGTCTCAAGGGTGATTCAGGCGGGTCCCCCCTGATTCAGCCGAAGCTTTAAAAAGAAGAATGTGACAAAAATGCAACGGTTTGTAAAAATTTGTTGCAAGATTATCTAAAACGCGTTGAAGAAAGACCGGAACGCTGGCTAACTACCCCTTGTCCGCTGGGATTCCGGTGGATTTTGTTGGTGTTCTTTAGGGAATGCTGTTTCTAAACCAAATTTCTTTGATTGGAGAAATTAAATGAAAAAACTACTTTGCAGTGCTGCCGTTATCGGCCTTGCAGTTGTAGCTACAACGCCTGCGCACGCTGAAGACGGCCTGACGCTGGATGTTGGTGGTTACTTCAAGGGCTACGGCATGTACACCGACCAAGACGATGAACCTGTTGCCGCTGGCACAGGCGAGTCGCGTGAGTTGGACATCATCCGTAACACGGAAGTTCACTTCAGCGGCGAAACGACTTTGGACAATGGTCTGACGGTCGGCGCGCACATTGAATCCGGCGCAGACAACGAAGACGGCTTTGCCGTTAACGAAACCTACGCTTACTTCTCCGGCGGCTGGGGCCGTGTCAACTTCGGTTCCGAAGATGGCGCATCCTACCTCCTGCAGGTTGAAGCTCCTTCGGCTGACGACAACATCGACGGTATCCGTCAGTTCGTCAACCCGATCAACTATGCCGGTATCGAAACCGGTGGTTCGCTCGCGGGCCTGAACGTTGCCGCTTCCGGCAGCGCCGGCGGCCTGGACTATGATCAAGACATTTCGGGCGCAGCTGACAAGCTGACCTACCTGTCGCCGATCATGAACGGCTTCCAAGTTGGCGTATCGTACACACCAGACATCAACGATGCTTCGAACGAGAACGCATTGAACGATGATGATGATGATGATGAATTGGGCTCGGTATACGAAGCTGCAGTTCGTTATGAAGGTCAGTTCAACAACGTCGGCGTTATCGCCGGTGCTGGTTACACGCATGCAGAACTCGAAGAGCAAATCGGCGCCCAAGCTGGCGGCGACGCGTTCTCTGATGACCTGACGGCATGGAACGCTGGTCTTGACCTGGACATCGGACCGTTCGGCGTTGGTGTTGCTTACACCATCAACGACTTCGGCGATGACCCGATCTCGGCAACGGATGAGCTCGACGAAGAAGAGACCTGGGTAGTCGGCGTTGACTACACAACGGGCCCCTTCAAGCTCGGCGCATCGTACCTCAACCAGGAAGGCGCTAACAACATTGCTGGCGCAACTGGCAACGATGGTATCGAAGTTGACCGCTACACCGGCGGTGTTGTCTACACGTACGGTCCTGGAATGACCTTCCGCGGCTCGATCAGCCATGCTGAATTCGAGAACGTTGCTGGCATCACCGGCGGCTCGACCGATGCAGACGCAACTTCGGTTGTTATCGGTACGCAAATCAACTTCTAATCTCGTAAGAGATCAAGAATACGGGAAGGGCGCCGCAAGGCGCCCTTCTTATTTTTTGTTAATGTCATTCCGGCGTAAGCCGGAATCGCGTAAATTTACTGGATCCCGGCTTTCGCCGGGATGACAAAGAGGGCGGTATGTCGATTGCTGAGAATCTTAAAAAGATAAAAGCCCGGGCCGGGAATGCCACGGTGATTGCCGTGAGCAAGCAGCAACCGCAGGAGAAAATCGACGAGGCGCTGGCGGCGGGGCACAGAGTTTACGGCGAGAATCGTGTGCAGGAAGCGCAGGCGCACTGGAACGGCGCGCATGAAAAATTTCCGGATCTCGAGCTGCATCTGATCGGATCGCTGCAGACCAACAAGGCGAAAGATGCGGTGGCGCTGTTCGACGTCATCCAGACGGTGGACCGTGAAAAGCTGGCGAAAGCGCTGGCAGCGGAGATGAAAAAGCAGAATAAATTTCCTGCCTGTTATATCGAGGTGAATACGGGCGAGGAGGAGCAGAAAGGCGGCGTTGCGCCTGCTGCGCTGCCGGATCTTTTGAAATCATGCAAAGAATGCGGGCTAACGATCACGGGCCTGATGTGCATTCCGCCGATTGAAGATCCGCCCGCGCTGCATTTCGCGCTGCTCAAAAAGCTCGCGGATGAGCATGGGCTGAAAAATATCAGCATGGGCATGAGTATGGATTTTGAAAAGGCACTGGCGCTGGGTGCGACGCATGTCAGGGTTGGGGAAGCGATTTTCGGAACGCGCGTGCCGCGCAAACCTGCTCAGTAAAGTTCGTAAGGCGAAAAATATTCCGTGATTTTCTTTTCCGGCTGCGCGGATTTCGCGAGGCCGCGGTCGGTGAAGGCGAGCAGCGAAACGGGAAGATCATCCGGCGTTGTCCCGGCCAGCGCGGCTGCAAGGCGTTTTTCGGGATCGTCAGGAATTTGTTTTTTCATTTGTGGTTTATCGCCCGAAAAAAGGCTGAGCGCGTTGCCGGCGATATCGGTGCCGGTTTCCTGGCGCACGATGACGTTGGCGAGACCACTCGCGACCCCGACGGGCCCGCCGAAGATCGCGCCGCCGATGACCATGGGTGCGGATTTGATTTCATCGCCGGTGAGCCTGCGGTAAAGATGACTGACGATGGGGATGTGCTGAAGCGGGTTGACCATGTCGAGCAAATCGTAAAAACCGAATTCCTCGTCGTTTGTTTTTGCGGGTTCCTGCATCTGGTAGGAGAGGGCGGTTTTGAAGGAGGGGTCAGGGGCTTCGGCCTCGGCCAGGTTGCGGGTGATTTCGTCTTTCGCGGTGTCGGCCTTTACCCATGCGGGCATGCTGCCGCCCATGCGCGGGTTGTGCACCATCCTAAGAACATTGCCGGAAGGGCCGCCTGGGCCGTTTCCGCCGCTAGTTTCGATCATAAAGGCCTCATATTCTGCTTTAAGACTTGCAAAACCTGTGCCAGAAGGCCAGAAACAGGGCCATGAGCGTCAAAATCACGATCATCGATCAGAACGCGGGCAGCCGGGAGCAGCTGACGGCCCTGCTGGCGCGGGAAAATATCGTCAATTGTGAGGTTCTGGCTGAAGCCGGGGGGGCGGAAGGCGTCTATCTCTGGATCGGCGAAAAGGACCAGAAACCGCCGGGCGACCTTAAAACGGGGGAAAATGACCGGTTTACGAGGCCTGTACGTGCCGGTGCGGTGCTGGACAGGGTGCGCAGGCTGCAGGCGATGGCGAAGAATACGGGCAAGAAAATCGCCATCGGGCCATTCGAGCTGGACGTTCATAGTAATGAGATTTTGCTCGCCGAAGACAGGGCGGTGCGGCTGACGGACAAGGAAAAAGAGATTCTTGTGTTGCTTGCTGAGGCGAAAGGCAAAGCGGTCGATCGGCAGGCGCTGCTGGAAAAAGTCTGGGGGTACGCGGAGGGTCTCGACACGCATACGCTTGAGACGCATATCTATCGCCTGCGGCAGAAAATCGAGCGCGACCCGGCGAAGCCGGAAATTTTACTGACCGACGGTTCGGGTTATAAGCTTCCCAATTAGGAATTTTTTGCTTTTTCGACGGCGGCGACGAGGCTGCCGAGGAAACTGTCGCTGCGTTCAATCACGAGATATTCAATGCCGCGTTCCGTGAGCGGCTTCATATCAGCAAGCAATTGATGGATTGTGCGGATGTCGGCGGCGGCGAGTTCGACGGGCGGCGGCGTATCATCATGTGTATGTGTGGCGGCTGGCGGCGGCGTGGTGCGGTCGACTTTCTGCGCGACATGCTGGTAGACGCCCGCGGCCCTGGAGGCTTCGCCGTCGGTGTGCGTACGCGCTGCAGATTCGGGCGCGTGATTTTGCGGCGCGACGATTTTTTGTCCGCCATCTGATTTCTGGGGTTGAAGCGAAACCAGAAAATTTTCGAGGAAGATTCGCAGCGCTTCGACCGTGACGGTGGCGTTGTCATCGGTTTCGAATCCGGAATTTTCTTTTTGCGTATCGTCTTTTTTGCGGCGGCCTTCCTGATCAGGATCATGGCGGCGGATATCAAGGCGCGTGTCGGCATGTTCAGCCTGACGCGACCGCGTGATGAAAAGATTGCCGAAATTCGAGAACATCGCCTGCCCTTAAAGTTGCGAGAAGCCCGTACTATTATTCTAGCAGCAATGCAAAAGCGATGCCAAAATGCTGGTTTCAGGGCGATTTTGGTAATTTTATTGCTGCAGGCCCGGTAAAACGCGTTTTTTCGAGCTTTCCAGGAACCAGGGGGCGGTGTACGTGGCCAGGGCGGTGCCTTCCGAGAGCAGCTCAAGGCGGCTGGTGTCGCTCATCATCAGCCAGTGGTCGGTGCCGTCGAGCTTCTGGGTAGTGTAGTTATCGGCCTTGATCGGGCGAAGGTGGAGGACAATTTCGCCGTCGAACACCACGTTTTTGGGCAGATTTGCCGTACGTGCTTTTTCTGCCGGTGTGAGTTCAAGCTCGAACAGCGGATCGAGGTCGTTGATGATCACCGCGATCCATTCCTTGCCGTATGGAAACGGGAAGTACGGCACGTTGCGCCCGGAGGCTTCATGGAACGAGAAAGCAAGATGATTGCCCTGGATAAGAAGTTTCACGGGCGTGCGGATTTTGATGAAGTCGCGCTCGACATTGTACGTGCCGAAGCCCCATTTAAGGCGCAGCAGTTCCGCTTCGAGAACCTCGCGCTTGCCGTCGTAAGTCGTCTCGGCGAGATATTTCGGTGAATTCTCGATCCATTGCTCGTAGGCGGGTGTGTGACCGTTCAGCGTGAAAAAAGCGAAGACGGCTTTGTCGTTTTCGGTGACTTCGCCTTCTTGCGCGAATGCCAAGCCGGCAAAGCACAGCAGGAAAATCGAAAGAATAAATCGCGCGCGCATGGCGGTTGTTGCTACGTTCATTTTCACAGCATAAACTTATTGTATGACGGGGAAGAAAGACAAGAACAAATCCAAACCGGGTTTAAGCAAAAAAGATGCCGCGCTGTGGAAGGCGATGACGGCGGACGTACGGCTTATGCCCGGGCGCAACTATGAAGAGAACGAAGAAGACAATTTTCACGCGCAGGAAGAAAAAATCATTGAGCGCGTTGGCGTGGAGTTTCGTGAAACGCAGAAGCAGCCGAAAGGGCGCGGCGTCGACAAGCGTACAGCGCAGAAGCTGGAACGCGGAAAGATGGTGATCGAGGGAACGCTGGATCTGCACGGCATGAACCAGCAGGAGGCACGTACGGCGCTGGCCCGTTTCATCAAGAGCAGTTATGAACGCGGGCGGCGATGTGTATTGGTGATCACCGGCAAGGGTAACCAGGACAAGCCGGGTGTTTTAAAAGCGCGGGTGCCGGAATGGCTGAACGAGGCGCCGCTGGAGGAACTGGTCCTGAAAACAGCGCAGGCAAAACAGCACGACGGAGGCCTTGGCGCGATTTACGTGCTTTTGCGCCGTTCCCGAAGCTAATTTGACAAGATTTCCATATTAAAATATAAGGTTTTGGTCTGAAAGGGCGGGGAGGCCTTGGTCATGATCAGCGAAAGTACTGCGGAAAATTGGGCAAACGCACTCGCTGATATGCGCGAGGCGGTCAGCCATGACACAAGACCGATCGTGCTGGATCTCGGCTTTCGCGTCGACAGCATGAGGCCGAGGCTTCTCGAAAAAAATCCCGACCGATATCACCTCGTCACTTTGAACAGCACCCAGCATTATCTTGAGGCGCGCGGGTTGATGAACGAATTCAACGCTTCGGAATTCGGTCTTGCGGAGCGTCTCGAAGTTTCCTACGACCAAAAAAGAATTCCGCATTCCGAGTTTGCAATGGATGATGAAAAAAGCGTTACGCGGCTCGCGGCGATTTATAACGAACTGGCACGGCACCGCATTATAGCCAGTACGATTGCGGAAGATCGTTTCCCGCATTATTTCCCTTTCACATGCACCATTGCAACCAGAGAAAAATTTTCGCATATGCCGTTAAGGCACCCGGTGTACGGCAATGCCGGCGAAATCGAAGTGAAGGGGCAAAAGAAAATAATTCTGCTTGAGGGCGCGGAGATTGCAGATACGGCCCCAAAAGCTGATGAACTGAAAGAAGCTTTGTTGTCGCCGCGGGGCGTCAATGTGATTGCGCGCCTGCGTGTGAATCTAAAAAACGCCAGGGAAAATAAAAAATATTACAGAGCCCCGGATACAACAAATGTGTATCCGAAGCTCATGTTTACGATTTATGGAGAGTGTCAGCTGGCGCAGAATTTAAGCGCCAGCCTGGGTTTCTAAGCCGTTAATGCTGTCCCTGGATGCGATCCATCGAGGCAAGCATGATTGCCGTCAAGACCATGACGAAGTGAATTCCTGTCGTCCAAGCCAATTCAGAGTTCGTATAGCGGCCAACATCCAGGAAAATTTTCAGCAGGTGAATCGAGGAAATCGAGACGATTGAGGTCGAAAGCTTGATTTTGAGCGAGGATGAATCAAGTTTTCCGAGCCACGACAGCTTGCCGTCGCGAACATCGAGTTTGCCGACCGAATTTTCGTAGCCGGAAATGATGACCATGATTATGAGCGTGCCGACCAGGACCTTGTCGACGAAGGTCAGCATCATGAGCAGAAGTTCGTTCTTGTCGTATTCGAAAATATGCAGACCGAATTTGAAAATCATGATGACGAAATTCATCGAGAACAGGCCGAGCGAGGCGGCAAGGCCGATGAACATGGGCATCAGGAGCCAGCGGCTCGCGAAGATGACGCGTTCAAGGATGAGTTCGGTGCCGTACAGGTGGCCGCCGCGACCATAATGATCCTCGTGACCAAAATTCCCGCCGGGGGGTTCCCCGGTGTGATGTGGCTCTGCCATTAGTTTTTCTCCGTGTTCGTATAGTCTTTTTTTTCGTAGCGTCTGGATTGTAACGAACGGCGTGCAAAACGCACAAGGAATTTCTGGGAATTTACGCCCGTGCGGCGTGCTGCAGCGCACTTGCCGTAATGCAATCATAAGATGTATTCAGGAAATAAGCAAAACCCATGATGCAATAATTCAAGGGGTTTGACCAGTAATGCGGCAATAAAAGCGGCTGCGGGTAAAAGAATGACTCCAAGATGTATTATGTTAATGCTCCATTTACCTTATGGACGTAATATTATTTCCAGAAAACAACTGACTCAACGATTGTTTTCAAGATGTCGCAACGGGATTCATTATGGGACAAGGCCAGAAATTCAATACGCTCGAACGGCTGAGTAACACGTTTGACGCTGTCAGCGCCAAAGGGAACAGCTTTTCCGATATCGTGAAGGCCGCCAATAATTTCCTGCTGCTCCATTTTGTTTCCAGCGAAAGCTCGCCCGAGGAACAGCGCATAGCCGAAGCCAATATCGGTTTCAGCGATGCGATTTCTACAAGCGTCATCCCGACCGTCAATACGCCGAACGAGGATGAGCGCAGTCTCCAGAAAAAGAAAGAGGAAGAGAGTGCGCGGGACGAGATTCTTGCCGCATTGCAGCGGCAGATCCAGGAAGCCAACGAGCGCATCTCGAAGATGATCGATGAATGCCAGAAGATGGCGGAGTGGTGCCGGAAGGAAGCGAAGAAGATCGATGAAACGATTGGAAAAATTACCGCAGAGATGATGAAGGAAGGCCAGTTCCTCCATGATGCCGACGAGATGATCGATGGCTACCGGACGACGGGCAAGCTGGACAGGGAAAAAGCGCGCAGAACTCTTCTTGAAAGAGGAATTAAAACCAAAGACGATGTCAGCAATGCAAGGCTGGTTGAGCTGCTTGAAAAAGAAAAGCTGAAGTCATCACAGAATTATAATGACTTAAATGATTTGAAGGATCGTAGCGAAAAGCTGAAAGAAGATGTGCTTGCTAAAGAGAAAGCGTTCGAAGAAACAGCGCGGCGAGCACAAGAACAATTAAAAACAATCGAGGGTGACAAAACTCTTGCGCCTCAAGAACAACTGCGACGGACTGAAGAGGCGGAAAAAAATGCTGCTGAGCAGTTTAGAAAAACTAATGAGGAGCGGGAAGCGACCCAGCGCTCTTTGGAAAAAATTCAAAAAGAAGCAGAGAAATCAGTTAAAAATTCTGAATCGAAAGCAACCCGTGATGATTTTTTAGGTGCCTTAGACGGGGAAGAAGCAGAACGCGGATCTTTAGGAAAAAAATTTGTTTCTGCTGCAAATCCTGCGACAGAAAAGCCTAATGCGGACAACAAAAATCCAGAAAATAAAGATGATATCGAACTGGCTAAACTAGGAAAAGTTTCAGGTCCTAGCAGAGCTATTCTTGATTAAGCTGGGGAGCGAATCCAAGTAATACAGTATCTTTGGGCAGTTTTTCAGGATGCTGGAATAAATCCGCAGCTATATTCGCGCCTTGTACTGCCGTTTTATCAAGGGGAAAGGGGCCGATCAGGTGGCCTTGCACATAAAAGCCTATGACCGTGTTTTGTCCGCCAGCCTCAAGATAAGGTTTGATATCAGTAATATTTTTACGTGAGAAATGGGTTGTCAGTTTTTCGACAACCTGTTTTCCGGTTAGCCCTTCATCCGCCTGCCCCTTGTAGACAAAAAAAGCGATTTGTTTGTTTTTTATCGAGTGGCTTTGTGCCTGCGCAATAATGGTATGCTCGCTTTCCTTGCCGTCTACGATTTCGCCACTCACCATCCTTTTGGTTTCGTCAATTATCCTGCGGCCTTCCTTGATCATATTCTCGGTGTTTTGTCTGCTCTGCATGATCTGTTGCTGAATGTCAGTCGGGGCTGTGCTGCTAACCGTAGTTGCTCTTGGCTCCTGGGCCGTGGCGTTGGTGTTGAAAGCCGGAATGACCGTGAGCAGAGTTGCAAGCGCGGCAGCGGGTGCCGTGCTGGTGATAAATCCACGAAATTTTTGTGCAAGTGACATCACAAAATCGTCCTAAAATTTCCGGTATTTCCAGTCTTCTTATATACGCTCAAAAGCCTTTAAAATCAAGAAAATGAGTCCATTCGCTTTCCGTAATTTTATTACATTAATATCTTAACGGGATTCCGGGTAATAATATTGTTGCTGTGAAATTATATAACTTTTTATGCATAAAACATGTATTCGTTAATGCGAATACATTAAGATTTTAATTTTTAGGGACGGGTTTTGGGGGTGATGTACGGGCTCGGGGCACTCGGAAATCGGTGCGAGTCGAAAAAAATATTTGGGCTAGGAAATTATTTTTTCGTCATTGCGAGCGACCAACGGGAGCGAAGCAATCCAGATCCCCGCTTTCGCCGGGAAGACAAGAAGATGGATTGCTTCGTCGCAAAAGGCTCCTCGCAATGACGGGAGTGGGGCCGGGATTGCTTCCCCACCTTCGCGGGGGCAGGCTCCTCGCAATGACGAGGAGGTGGGTCTTGTGATGACGGGGTTTTACCCGGAAATCAGCGGCTGAGGTCGGGGGTGGAAACGGTAACGGCCTGCGCTCCACCGTTCAGGCATTCCTGCGTGGCTTTTTTGCCTGCATCGGAAAACTCGGATATCGAGAAATTTTCCCCAGGTTGTCCGTTCCTGACGATTTTCACGTGGGGCGCGCCCGGGTAAACAAGCACTTTCAGAGCAACACCCTGTTTGGCCGCGGCGTCCTCGACTGCTGTTTTGGTATCCCAGACCTCCTTGTTTCCGATGGGGGCCTCGACGGCGAGGCTGACATCGCATTTCTTTCCATCGGCTGCGGCGGCAGTGAAAGGCAGAGCCAGCGTCAGCAGGGTCATAGGTGCGTATTTTTGTAATTTATCGAACATATTCGAAGCCCTTTTTAATAGATTCCAATATTTACAGAAACGATGTATACGACGGGAAAGTCACTGGAATCAAGCAAGTGAATAAAATTTATGATAGAGTGGCCCCCAGTGAGAATGAGTAAATAAAGAGGACATCATGCCCCGTGACAACGCCAAGCACCGCACCGCGACCCTAAGCCGCAAGACGAAGGAAACGGATATCCGCGTGTCGATCAATCTCGACGGCACGGGCAAGGCCGAGGTGAATACGGGCATCGGGTTTTTCGATCACATGCTGGAGCAGTTAGCTAAACATTCGCTGATCGATGTGAGCGTGGAAGCAAAGGGCGACCTGCATATTGATGGGCACCACACGGTGGAAGATGTGGGGCTGACGCTGGGCCAGGCGCTTAGCCAGGCGCTCGGCGAGAAGCGCGGGATTGTACGCTACGGTCATGCGTACGCGCCGATGGATGAAACGCTGAGCCGCGTCGCGCTGGATTTATCGGGGCGGCCTTACTGCGTGTGGCGCCTGAATTTCACGCGCGAGCATATCGGCGAAATGGAAGTCGAGTTGTTCAAGGAATTTTTCCATTCCATCGCGCAGACCGGCGGCATCACGCTGCATTGTGAAAATCTGTACGGCACGAATAACCATCACGTGATCGAAGCGACGTTCAAGGCGTTTGCGAAGGCGTTGCGGATGGCGGTGTCCATCGACGAACGTGCGGCGGATGTCATTCCGTCGACTAAAGGCACCCTTTAAAATTTTAAACCGCAAAGTCAGACCAAGTTAAACAAAGTTATTTTAAAACTTTGTCTGACTTCGTTTTACTTTGCGGTTCGATTTAAAGCTTTCTTTTCCTCAAGACATCGCCGTGGGCGGGGAAGCCTTCGAAATCCGTCATGGTGGTGACGGCATCCTTGAGCGATTCCAGCCCTTCTTTCGTGACTTCGGAGAGCGATGTACGCTTGAGGAAATCCCAGACAGTCGTTGCGGAGTAAGAGTGCGCAAAGCCGCCGGTCGGCAGAACGTGGTTGACGCCGATGCCGTAATTGGCGAGCGAAGAGGGCGTGTGTTCGCCGATCAAAATCTCGCCCGCGTTCTTCAGCTGCGGCACGAGGTCATGCGCGTTTTTGACTTTCAGGTGCAAATGTTCGGGCGCGTATTCGTTCGAAAGCGCCACGGAATCCTCGAGGCTTTCGGTCAGGATGATGCCGCCGAAGCCTTTCATGACTTTGGCGCAGATGGTGCGGTGCGGCTCGGGCAGGTCGGCGATATAGCGCGGCAGGTTGCTCTGGACGTGGCGCGCGAGGGCGTCGCTGTGGGTGATCAGGAGGACGGCGCTGTCCTCGCCGTGTTCGGCTTCGTTCAGCATGTCGAGGCAGGTGTTGTGCGGGTCGGCCGTTTCATCGGCGAGTATAACGGATTCGCTGGAGCAGGCGGGCATGCCGGGGTCGAGAATGCCGAACAGCAATTGCTTGGCGGCCTGGACGAACGGGCTGCCGGGGCCGAGTGTTTTGCGCACACGTGGGACCGATTGGGTGCCGTAAGCGAGTGCGGCGATGGCCTGCGCGCCGCCGACCTTGTAGACGTTGTTGACGCCGCAGAGTTTCGCGGTGAACAGCGTGGCGATGCCGGATGTGCCGTCGGCATTCGGCGGCGTGGCGATGTGGATGCCTTTGACGCCCGCGATGACGGCGGGCAGCGAGAGCATGTAAACGGTCGAGGGGAAGAAGCCCTTGCCGCGCGGCACGTACAGCCCGACGGAATCAATCGGTGTGACCTGTTCGCCGGCGCGTACGCCGGGTTCGATGTCGACCATCCAGTGCTTCTCGACGCGGCGCATCTGTTCTTCGTGAAATTTGCGGACATTGCCGACGCAGCGGAAGATGGCCTTTTTCATCGAGTCGTCCAACTTCTTGGCGGCGGTCTCGAATTCCTCCTCGGTGACCTTGATAGTTTTCAGTTCAGGGCAGCCGAATTTTTTCGCGTATTTGCGAAGCGCGTCGTCGCCGCTCTTGCGGACGTCCTCGACGATGGGGCGGATTTTTGTGATGACGGAATCGATGTCGGCCTGGCCGCGGCGCATGAGTTTCCAGCGCGTGCGGGCGTCGGTATCTTTCCATCTGTAAAAGGCAACCGTCATAATTCTCCCTGGCCGTTTTTATATAGGCTTTATATAGGGAAGGACATACACTAAAACCACAGATCATGGCAAAAGAATCCGTCGTAATTATTGATTATGGTTCAGGCAATTTGCGCTCTGCAGCAAAGGCGTTCGAACATGTGCGCGATGCCGAGGGGCTGACGGTGGATGTCAAGGTTTCGGCGCGGCCTGAGGACCTTAAAAAAGCGACGCGTATCGTGCTGCCGGGGCAGGGCGCTTTCGGCGATTGCCTAAAAGGGCTGAGCGACATCAAGGGCATGCGCGAGGCGCTGCAGGAGAATGTCATAAAAAAGGGGAAACCATTCCTCGGCATCTGCGTTGGAATGCAGCTCATGGCGACGCGGGGGCTGGAGCATGGAATTCACGCAGGCTTTGACTGGATTCCCGGCGAGGTGGTGCCGATGAAACCAGCGAATGAAGATCTGAAAATACCGCATATGGGCTGGAACGAACTGGTCATTCCATCGCCGTCAGCGCAGGATAATCGTCATTTTGTGCTGCGCAGCGCAAAAAACGGGACGCATTACTATTTTGTTCATTCTTTCATGTTCCAATGTGAATATGACCATCACGTCCTGGGGATGACAGATTACGGCGGATTAATGAACGCCGTGGTGGGCAAGGACAATATGGTGGGCGTACAATTTCACCCTGAGAAAAGCCAGCAGGACGGCTTGAAACTGATTTCGGATTTTCTGCAGTGGAAGCCTTAAATTCTTATCGGGCGCATGAGGGAGCATAAAATATGACCGACAAAACCAAAACAAAAGCACTGGTGCCGTCGCCGACCGTCGAGAGGATTGAAGAATTCACACCGGCCGAGCTGAATGATTTATGCGACTCGACTTTCGCAGGTATCGAGGCTGGCGGCGGGTTCGGATGGGTGACAAAACCGCCGCGCGATGTTTTAGAGAGATACTGGCAAGGCGTGACCGCGATGCCGTCACGGATTTTATTCGTGGCGCGGCTGGATGGCATGATCTGCGGATCGTGCCAGCTGGTGAAGCCGCCGATGAACAACGAGGCGCAGAAATTTGCCGCGCAGCTGACGACACACTTTATTGCACCGTGGGCGCGCGGGCATGGATTGTCGAAGATGCTGGTGGCGAAAGCGGAAGAGACCGCGCTCGAGGAAGGGCTTTCCGTGATCAACCTGGATGTGCGCGAAACGATGGAGCAGGCGATCGGGCTTTATGAAGGGCTGGGTTATGAACGCGTGGGCACACACCCTTATTACGCGCAGGTTGGTGGAAAAATTCTGAAGGGTTTTTATTTCACGAAAAGATTGAAGTAATTAGATCCTTCGACTACGTCCTGCTTCGCATGACTTCGCTCAGGATGACAAAGATAACAATAAAAAAAGCCCTGCATCAGCAGGGCTTTTTTAATCTTTGTCAGATTAGTGGCAACCGCCACCGCAGCAACCGCCGTTATCACCGGACATCTTGCCGTCTTTGTCTTTGTCAGCAGGTTTTTCTTCTTTTTTGATCGTGTTTGTCATGACAATCACTTCCTTTCCAATATTAAAAAATCGCTTACGGACCCCCGGCCCGCCGCTGCAACACTATATAGGACAGTATAGCAGAAAGAAAAGACCCTTGCCTAAAAGCCCAATGAATCCGGGGGTTAGGGCGCCGGGCTTGCGCCCTGCGGGGGGGTTCTTTATATCCTACGCCCATGATCATTTACCCGGCCATAGATTTAAAAGGCGGCAAGTGTGTGCGCCTGACCCAAGGCGATATGTCGCAGGATACTGTCTATAACGACGACCCGGCGGCGCAGGCGCATGAATGGGCGCGGGCGGGTTTTTTGTTGCTGCATGTCGTCGATCTGGCCGGCGCGATCAAGGGTGCGCCTGCGAATTCCAAGGCCGTGCGCAAGATTATCAAGGCAGTGGATTTGCCGGTGCAGCTTGGCGGCGGCATCAGGACGCATGCGCAGATCGAGCACTGGCTGCAGGAAGGCGTGAGCCGTGTGATTTTGGGAACGGCGGCGGTGCGGGATCCTGACCTGGTGCGCCGTGCGTGCCGCGAATTTCCGGACCAGATCGCGGTCGTGATCGATGCGCGTGAGGGACGCGTTTCCGTCGAGGGCTGGGTCCGGGATGCGAAGATCACGGCGGCGGAGCTGGCGAAACATTTCGAGGATGCGGGCGTGGCGGCGATTATCTACACCGATATTTCGCGCGACGGCACCGGCAGCGGGATCAATATCGACGAGACGGTTGCACTGGCGGCCGGGACGTCGATCCCGGTTATCGCATCGGGCGGTGTTGGAAGTTTAGCCGATATTCGCGCCGTGAAAAATGCGGCGCTGCCGGGCGTGATCGTTGGCAAGGCGTTCTATAATAAAAGCGTGGACCCGAAAGAGGCGCTGGCGGCCGCATGTTAAAGACGCGCATCATTCCCTGTCTTGATGTGAACAATGGCCGCGTGGTCAAAGGCGTGAATTTTGTGGGTTTGCGCGATGCAGGGGACCCAGTCGAGCAGGCGAAAATTTACGACGCGCAGGGCGCGGATGAGCTGACGTTTCTAGATATCACTGCGACACATGAAAACCGCGACACGATTTATGATGTTGTGAGCCGGACGGCGGAGCAGGTGTTCATGCCGTTGACTGTCGGCGGCGGCGTGCGGGCGCTGGACGATATTCGCAAATTGCTGGAAGCGGGCGCGGACAAGGTTTCGATCAATTCGGCGGCGGTGAAGCACCCGGAATTCGTGCGCGAGGCTGCGAATAAATGCGGCAGCCAGTGCATCGTCGTGGCGATTGATGCGAAAGATGACGGCAAGGGCGGCTGGGAAGTTTTTACGCATGGCGGGCGGCAGGGCACGGGACTGGATGCCGTGAAATGGGCGCAGCGCATGGCGGAGTACGGTGCGGGGGAAATATTGCTGACCTCGATGGACCGCGACGGCACGAAAAAAGGATTCAATATCCCGCTAACACGCGCGGTTTCGGACGCAGTGCGGGTGCCCGTGATTGCGTCGGGCGGCGTCGGGAATTTAGATCATCTGATTGAAGGCGTAAAAGAAGGGCATGCATCGGCGGTGCTGGCGGCCTCGATTTTTCACTTCGGAGAATATACAGTGAAACAGGCCAAGCAGGCGATGGAGAAGGCCGGGATCGCGGTGAGACTCTAAGGGGATTTTTGGTGAGTGAAATTCTGAAAGATCTGTACGTTATCCTGAAGCAGCGCAAGGGCGCGGACCCGAAGGATTCATATGTCGCGAGCCTGTATCACAAGGGCACGCAGCATATTTCGGACAAGGTGATCGAGGAGGCGGAAGAGACAATCGCCGAGGCGATCAAGGGCGATAAGGATCGTTTAAAAGAAGAGTCTGCAGATCTGCTGTTTCATTTGTCGGTTTTGTGGGCGGATCAGGGCGTTTCGCCGGATGAAGTCCTGGCTGTTTTAGAGAAACGATTCGGCCAGAGCGGCCACACCGAAAAAGAATCCCGTAAAAAATAATTCATCCCAGCGCCAGTTCTGCGGCGTGGTCATGCGGCGCGAAGGCGAAGCCTGCTGCCGTAAACAATGTCTGGAACATTGACGTGATCGCGGGGCCGAGCGGGGTCGCGTGCAGGATGCCGAATTCCAGCGGGATCAGCACCGCCGCGTGAAAAAATATATCCCCGAGAGTTGATCTTTCCGCCATGTTTCGTCCGTAGCTCTAGTGTTATAAAGTAACATTGTTATATTGTAACATTTTGGGAGTCAAGCTACCCGATCCCGGCTTTTGCCGGGATGACAAATCCGGCGGGGATGACGGAGGTTACTTTTTCTTTTTGGCTTTGTTTTTGGAGTCCATCAGGACGATTGTCGGCTTGTGCTTTTTGCCGTCTTTTTTGTCCACGTGGGCGTAGGCGCAGATAATGACGAGGTCGCCCTTCTGCGCGAGGCGGGCGGCGGCACCGTTGATGCCGATGATGCCGGAATTCTTTTTGCCCTCGATGGCGTAGGTCGTGAAACGGTGGCCGTTATTGATGTTGAGGACGTCGACCTGCTCGTACGGCAAAATATCCGCCTTATCCATGATGGCGCGGTCGATGGTTATCGAGCCCTCATAATGGAGGTCGGACTGGGTCACCGTGGCGCGGTGAATTTTGCTTTTGAGCATGCGGATATACATATAGCGTAGAAATATAGTATATGTTTGCCATGTCAAGAGCCAGAGGAGGCAGCCATGGGTTACGACGACAATAATATATTCGCGAAAATCCTGCGGGGGGATATTCCCTGCAAAAAGGTTTACGAGGACGAGTATGTGCTGGCGTTCCACGATATCGCGCCCAAGGCGCCGGTTCATATTCTAGTCATTCCAAAGGGCAAATATGAATCGATCGCGGATTTCGGGTCGAAGGGCAGCGCGGACGAAGTTAAAGGATTTTACGCGGCTGTTTCTAGAATCGCGGGCGAGCAGGGGCTGGACACGGGTTTCCGCGTGATCGCGAATACGGGACTGAACGGCGGGCAGGAAGTGCCGCATTTCCACGTGCATATAGTGGGCGGGAAAAAGCTCGGGCCGATGCTCGCGGCGGCGTGATTGATCGTCAAGCCTGGCGTTTCGCCGGGAACGGGATGACGTTGTCGTTCATTTTTCCCGCGATGACGGACACGATTTTCTCATCGTCGATTTCACCGGTGACTTCGGCGTAAAGCGCGCCGAAGAGTTCATCGGCGATGACGGCGTGCGCTTTTGCCTGAATCGAGAGAATTTTCGCGAGCGCTGAAGCGTCGGGATTTTTCGATTGCAGGGAATCAACGGCGAGAGCCAGCAGGTCAGAGAGGCCTTCGAGGTCTTCCGAAACGTTTGACAATGCATCGAGCGCGTCATGCTCGGCGACGTCTTCGTTTTCGGCGTTCTGAAGCCAGAGCCCGGCGTAATCATCGATCACGCTTTCGCACTGGATTTTCAAAACAGCAAGGCCAGGAGACGCAACGTGGTGCGCATTGGCGATTTTAAGTCCGCCGAGCGCGATGCAGATTAATGCCGAGTCCGGCTGCAGATCGCTGATGACGCTGTGCAGCCCGTAATGCACGTCGTCGGTTAATTCACCCTCTCCGGCCAGAATGTCCGAAATAATCAACGGGACCTGTAGTCTGTTTGCGATCGTTGCCAGTTCTTTTTTGTTCAGCATTTTCACACCTGATTTTTTTAATTTCTTACGTCTCATACTTCCCGTCTTAAGGGGTAAAGATGAATCCTTCGTTAACGGAATCGAGATTCATGAAAAAGGCCGCATTATTGCTGGTTTTATTAGGGTGGATAAAGGCGCTTATATACATAATGTGGAATTAGGTGGGCGCGGTGTGATGCACGTTGCGCGGGATTTTTACGTTGTTGCCCGCAGATGCCGTGGCGTGGCATAAATTCCTAATCTATCCTTATGTATGTTTTGTCGCTGCTGCGTTTTTTCCTGCGTGAAATTTTTACCGGAGAGAAAAATAATGGTAGCGCGCGTCAACACGGTTTCGTTTCAAGGTATTGATGTGCGGTCGATTGACGTGCAAGTGCAGATTTCATCGGGCCTGCCGAGTTTCACGATTGTTGGATTGCCGGATAAAGCCGTTGCCGAGAGCAAGGAGCGCGTGCGCGGCGCGTTGCATGCGCTGGGACTGTCGTTGCCTGCGAAACATTTAACGGTGAATCTTGCGCCTGCGGATTTGAGCAAGGAGGGAAGTCATTTCGATCTGCCGATTGCGCTGGGGCTGCTGGCGGCGATGGATGTTATTCCGAAAGACAGTTTAGAAAATTTTTTAGTGCTTGGTGAATTGTCGCTGGATGCGTCGATCAGGCCGGTTGCTGGAATTTTGCCCGCTGCGATGCATGCGAGCTCGAATGACAACCGATTAATTTGCCCGGAGGATTGCGGCGGCGAGGCGGCATGGGCGGGCGGTCTTGATATTCTCGCGCCGCGCGATTTGTTACAGCTCATCAATCATATCAAGGGCACGCAAGTATTATCACCGCCAGCGGCAAAGCTCGGCAACGAGCAATTGCGCGGTGGGCCGGATATTTCTGAGGTCAAAGGGCAGGAGACGGCGAAGCGCGCGTTAGAGATCGCTGCTGCGGGCGGGCATAATTTATTGATGATCGGGCCGCCGGGATCGGGGAAGTCGATGCTGGCGTCGTGCCTGCCGGGGATATTGCCGCCCCTTGCCCCGCGTGAAGCATTGGAAGTTTCAATGATTCATTCGCTGGCGGGGACGTTGCCGGATGGCGGATTGCTGAAGCACCGCCCGTTCCGTGATCCGCACCATTCGGCATCGCTGCCTGCGTTGATCGGCGGGGGGCATCGCGTGAAGCCGGGAGAAATTTCGCTGGCGCACCGGGGCGTTTTATTTTTAGACGAGTTGCCGGAATTTGCGCGTGCGACTTTGGAATCCCTGCGGCAGCCGCTGGAGACCGGCGAGGCGCTGGTGGCGCGTGTGAATCACCATGTGCGATTCCCGGCGCGGTTCCAACTGATCGCGGCGATGAACCCGTGCCGCTGCGGTCATCTTGGCGAGGAAGATTTAGAATGCACGAAGGCGCCAAGGTGCGGCACGGATTACCAGTCGAAAATTTCCGGGCCGCTGATGGACCGGATTGATTTACAAACGGATGTCCCGGCGGTGAAGGTTGCGGATCTGAATGTCAGCGGCGGTGAAAATTCGGCGAGCGTTGCCGCGCGGGTGGCGGCGGCACGGAGAATCCAGTCCGAGCGTTTTGCAAAGTTTGCAGAATCCGGAATTAATATGCTAAACGCTAATGCGGACGGAAAGATTTTGGAAGAGATCGCCGTTCCGGACAGTGGGGCAAAGGATTTGCTCAACCGCGCGATGGAAAACCGGAAATTCTCGGCCCGGGCTTATTACCGGGTGCTGCGGACGGCCCGGACGGTTGCGGACCTGGAGACTGCCCATTCGGGGGTGGCGAACCCGGAAATCAGCCGGACTCACATGGCGGAAGCCCTAAGTTACCGCCGCGTCCAGTTAATATAGAATTTACATAATATATTCGTACGATCAAGCTATATCAATGGCTTAGAGAGGCGTACGGCATAAAAAGTACCGTTTTTTGGCATTTTTCAGGATTTAAGCGTATGATGGACCTAAGAAATAAGGGACAGGGTAATAAAAAATTAATAAGCCCAAGTCTACAATCCCTTATGGCAATAAAAGGGTGTGTTTAGATGACTATTGTTGGTTCATACGACCGCAATATAGATAAAGTCGCAAAGCGCGCGTCTGAGAACGTCGTCGATCTCGGCAAACCCATGAGCCTGACAGGCTTATTCCAACAAAAAAGCAATCCATCATTCGACGACGGTCCCGATCCTGACGCCGAAAAAGATATATATCCGACCGATGTGATGAAGGTCGATTGCAAGCTTCCCAACCTGGGACCTGTTGCCAAACTTGATGTGAACAGAAAAGTCGACACGCCGCCGCCGGATGCGCAGCCGCTGCGCGACCAGCACACGGCAGCCGTTACGAATTATATGGAGGCCGATCAGAAAATTAAATCGACGTTCATCGACGCCCTCAAACAGCAGGACCGCGAAGTCGGTAATGCGCTCGAGCAGATGATCGCGCCGGTGGGCGGCGGATCCACTGCTGCCGACACGATGAAGGCGATGGATCCGGGCGTGGGCGATCTTTATTCCGCGCTGAGCGACCTAATGAAGCAGGGTCCGAACAATGACCGCGTTGCCGCTGCGATCGACAAAACGCTGAACAGCCTGCATGACGCAACCATCGCGCAGAAAGAAGCATACAAAGCAGGTAAGGCGCCTGCGCCGGAAATCGACTGGACGAAATTCAAGACCTCGCAGCAAGTGATGAATTTCATGACGCGCAATGTCGAGAACGACCCGTTTATGAAGGCAGCGGAAAATGTCGAAAAAAATATCGAGGTCCGCGAAGAGAACGTACAGGTTTACAAAGAACAGTATCTTAAAGGCGAGGGCAAGTTCGACTTTGCGAAGCTTGAAGAAGCCTTTAAAAGTGGCGATAAAGGCCGTGTTGCAACAATGGTTGGTCAGGAAACCGCACAGGTTATCGAGCAGACCGGCGATATACAGCTCGCGATGAAAAAAGAATTGTCGATAGATGATTTCAATATACGTATGGACGTCGCTTCTATCAGCGGGATGAAATTCGGCAAGAATTTCGATCAAAAGGATGTTACCGGAATCGGCGCCGGTGCCAAAGAAGTGGCCGAAATGCTCCTGCGCAACGAACCGCCGAGAGATATGCGGATGGCTGCTACGCCCATGGCCAGCGTTTAATTTTTCCACTATAGTTTTTTCATGACATCCATAAAAAATATCTGCGTGTTCTGCGGGTCGTCCACGATTGTGGACGGGAAATATTTGCGGGGTGCGCGTGACGTCGGCGCGATGCTGGCGCGGAACGGGTATGGCGTCGTCTATGGCGGCGGCAATATCGGGTTGATGGGCGCGGCGGCGGATGCGGCGCTGGAGGCCGGCGGGAAAGTCATCGGCGTCATTCCGAAATTTCTGAGAGACAAAGAGGTCGCGCATACGGGGTTAACCGAGCTGCACCTGACTGAAACGATGCATGAGCGGCAGGTCGGGATGGCGGAGCGGTCGGACGCGTTTGTCGTTTTGCCGGGGGGTCTGGGGACGCTGGCGGAATTTTTCGAGGTCCTGACCTGGAAGCAACTGGGCCTGCATGACAAGCCGATCATGCTGGTGAATGATTTCGGGTATTGGGATTCGCTCATAGAGTTTGCGGGTCATGCGGAAGGTGAAAAATTCCTCCGGGCTTCGGATGCCGATTTATATGCGGTTCTTCCCGGTGCAGCCGCGCTGGAAGCCCATTTAAAGCGGTTGTAAAAGGCTTTAAAATACTGTTTTATCTCGTGGTTTAAGTTCATGTATAATGAGTAGAACGGCCCCCTAGGCCGCCCAAGTCAAAACGGACCTTTCGTGCAAACCAGTAATCCAGAAAAAGCCCAGAAACTTTCCAAAGCGGCGCTTGAGCGCATCGTGAAGGAAAAGCTGTTGCCGACGCCGGAGAATTACCAGCTCTGGTATGTTTATTATTCCGAGGAAAATCCGGAAATCACGCGGGCGATTGATGTTCTGGTGGCGACGGGGCAGGCGCTGACGGATGAGCGCTGCCAGGAAATTCACCAGAGATTTTTAAGCGATTCCAGCGAGAATGAGCGCGTGCGCCAGGCGGGCGATAAAATCCAGACGACGATCAAGACCGTCAGCGGGATGGTCAGCAACGTTAAAGAGGCGACGAGTAAATATAATACGCGCCTGACCGACATGACCGGTGCTATCAGCAAAAAAGGAACGCTGACGCGCGAAGATATCGAGGGCATTATTTCCGACGTCATGGAAGGCACGCAGGACATGATGCGGCATAATTTGACGCTGGAGGAAGAGCTGGGGCGTTCATCCAAGGCGATGAGGGAATTGCAGCGCGATCTGGACCTCGTGCGCAAGGAAGCGCTGACGGACGGATTGACGAATTTGTCGAACAGAAAAGCATTCGACGCCGAGATACGGCGCATTGCGCGCGATGCGGGGAAAGACGGCCAGACCTTCTCGCTGATGATGATGGATATCGACCATTTCAAGAGCTTCAACGATTCCTATGGTCACCAGGTCGGCGACCAGGTTTTGAGACTTGTGGCGCGCACGCTGGTGGATGGTGTTAAAGGCCGCGACATGGCGGCGCGTTTCGGCGGCGAGGAATTCGCGATCATTCTTCCCGAAACCAATCTGCAGGCCGCGATCAGGGTGGCGGAGAACTTACGCAAGGCCGTGGCCGGCAAGGAAGTCATCAACCGCAACACGGGCGACAAGTTAGGCCGCATCACGCTTTCGGGCGGCATCGCGCAGTATGTGGACGGCGAGGCGGTCGAGGATCTGATCGAGCGGGCGGACGCCGCGCTTTATACCGCCAAGCATAACGGCCGCAATCAAATCGCGTCGGCGCCTGCGCCCGGTCAAAAGAAGGCAACGGCCTGACATTCACTACTAGGACGGACGCCTAACTCGCTTTTCTGCGCTTCCGCTGCTCACGTACCAAAATGTACGCTGCGCTGCGGTTCTCGAAAATCTTCGTTATTCATCTCGTCCTAGCGTGAATGTGTGTCTTGCTGTAATGGCAAAAAATCCCTATTTATATGACATGCAAAATTCGCCGCGAGTCGCTTCAACCATGACCCCGCCTTATCTCGAAAATCTGAACCCGCAGCAGAAGGAAGCGGTGGAGACGATTGACGGGCCGGTGCTGGTACTGGCGGGTGCAGGCACGGGGAAGACGCGGGTGCTGACCACGCGGCTTGCGCATATTCTGAATACGGGGCGGGCGTTTCCATCGCAGATTCTGGCGGTGACGTTTACGAACAAGGCCGCGCAGGAGATGAAGCACCGCGTTTCGTCGATTCTTAACGGCCAGCCGGTGGAAGGGTGGTGGTTAGGCACGTTTCACTCGATTGCAGCAAGGATGCTCAGGCGGCACGCGGACCTCGTGGGGTTGCAGAGCAATTTTACGATTCTTGATCCGGACGACCAGCTGCGCCTAATTAAGCAATTGATGGAGATGGAGAACATCGACAAAACAAAGTGGGCGCCGCGCACACTGGCCGATGCCATTGATCGCTGGAAAGACCGTGGCAAGACCCCGGTGGATGTGCTCCTGAATGATTCTAGAAAGGCGCTTTCGGCAACATCTATGGAGGATGGAAAACTGATTGGGCTTTACAGACTTTATCAGGAGAGGCTGAAAGCCATAAACGCCTGCGATTTTGGTGATCTGCTGTTGCACATGATTACGATTTTGCGCGATCCGAAAAACGCGGAAGTTTTAGCCGATTATCACCGGCGGTTTAAATATATTCTCGTCGATGAATATCAGGACACGAACGTGGCGCAATATATGTGGCTGCGGTTACTGGCGCAGGGATCGAATAATATCTGCTGCGTGGGTGATGACGACCAGTCGATCTACGGATGGCGCGGCGCGGAAGTTGGAAATATCCTGCGGTTCGAAAAAGATTTTCCTGGAGCGAAGATTATCCGGTTAGAACAAAATTACCGTTCGACGAATACAATCCTGAAAGCGGCGGGCAAGGTGATCTCGCATAATGACGGGCGGCTTGGGAAAGAGCTGTGGTCGGAGGCGGGCGAGGGAGACAAGATTTTGGTGCGCGGGCTTTGGGACGGCGCGGCGGAAGCGCGCTGGGTTTCCGAAGAGATCGAGCAGCTGCAGCGGAAAAAATATTCGCTGAATGAAATTGCGGTGCTGGTGCGGACGGGATCACAGACGCGGGAATTCGAGGAGCGGTTCATCCAGCTTGGGCTGTCTTACAAAGTCATTGGCGGTTTGCGGTTTTATGAGCGCATGGAAATTCGTGATGCGCTGGCGTATTTGCGGGTGATCGCGCAGCCGCAGGACGATTTGGCGCTGGAGCGCATTATCAATACGCCGAAGCGGGGGCTTGGCGATATGACGGTTCAAACTTTGTATGCATTTGCGCGGAGCAAAAATATCAGCTTGAGCGCGGCGATCATGGACCTCACGCAGACGGATGAGCTGAAGCCCAAGGTCAAAGCCACGCTGATGAAACTGATGGATGATTTCGGACGATGGAGATCGCTGATTGATTCCATGCATCATGCGGGGCTGGCATCGCTGGTGCTGGATGAATCCGGTTACATGCAGATGTGGAAGACGGATAAATCAATCGAGGCGCCGGGGCGCGTCGAGAACCTGAAAGAGCTGATTTCCGGCATGCAGGAATATGAAAGCATGGCGGAGTTTTTAGAGCATGTTTCGCTGGTGCTTGAGAACCAGAACAATATGACAGGCGAATTTGTTTCGCTGATGACGTTGCATAGCGCGAAGGGGCTGGAGTTCGACGCGGTGTTTCTACCGGGGTGGGAAGACGGTCTTTTCCCCTCGCAGCGTACGATGGATGAACATGGGATCAAGGGGCTGGAAGAAGAGCGCAGGCTTGCGTATGTGGGATTAACGCGCGCACGGAAGCGTGCCTATGTTTCATTTGCGGCTAACAGGAGATTGTACGGGAATTTTATGAGCTCGATCCCGTCGCGTTTTGTTGATGAATTGCCGGGCGAGCACACCGAGGTGAGTTCGGATGCCGGGCTTTATCAACCGGGGCGCTCGCAGCATTGGGATTCGAGTGGATACAGTGGGGGCAGGCCAGTGGAATCGCGGCGCATTGCCGAGAAGAAATCGGAATTTTCACGCGGCGACCGCGTGTTTCACGACAAGTTTGGTTATGGCGAGGTTGTGAATGTCGAGGGCCACAAATTGGACGTCCGTTTCGATCACAGCGATATCAAGCGCGTGATGGATTCATTTGTCGAGAAGGCTTGATTTTAAGGCACACGCCCTAAAGTTAAAATTTTGGAGGCATAAAAGTGGGTACGACAATAACCGAGACAGATGAATGACTATTGTTATTGTATCCATGCAGAGGAACATCTGAGTTTGCAGGGAAGAAGCCAAGACTGCCCTCCGGGAGGATTTCTCTTTGTTTGGGTGTCATGGCCCCATTACCCGCAGCTGTCCAGTGCGCCATCAGCACAGGCGATACGCGTTTCTTCCCGGCTCGTCCCATCATGCCGTCGGAACTTTGCAGCACATAAATACTGGAATTGAGGAAACCGAGACCTGAAAGACGTTCGAAGATGCCTTTTAACTCGAGAAGGTAGTTGCGTGCCGTGTCGGGGAGCTCTGCGCTATGTATGCTTACGGCGTCTGACGTAGTATGAACTATTCCCGGATGGTGGTATCTCCGCTGGGTCCATGCCCATGATCTAAAAGATTCCTCTATCTTTTCTTTCGAAAGGCCATGGTATTTTTCCGGACGGTTAAAAATGACTATCGGGGCGCCGGGTTTTTCAACGGCACGGCAAAATGCATCCGCTTTTTTGGTCACGATTATTTGCCCGGGTTTTTTGTCACTGCTCATGGGGTGGGACGATAACGAATAAATTAAATTATGTAAAGAAAATGGCGCAGGGTGGCTGGACTTCGAAGCGTTAGAAGTTCATATTCTTTATGCAATAGAAAGGCTTATGGATCATGAGCACACCAGCGAAAATAGCGACTGTTTTTGGCGGTACGGGCTTTGTCGGACGGCAGGTTGTGCGCGGCCTGGCGCGGAAGGGCTATACGGTCAAGGTGGCGAGCCGGGTGCCGGAGAGCGCGTTTTTTTTGCGCACGGCGGGGTTCGTCGGGCAGATCGTGCCGTTCGCGTGCGACTATAAAAATCCGGCGAGCATCGCCCAGGCTGTGCGCGGGGCGGAGATTGTCGTTAACTGTATCGGGATTTTGTACGAGCGCCGCAAGGGCGATTTCAAACGCGTACAGGCGGAGCTGCCGGGTACGATTGCGCAAGCGTGCGCCGATGAAGATGTGAAGCGCTTCATCCATATTTCGATTCCGAATATCGAACAGGATAATTCGCAATATGCGAAGACGAAGCTGGAAGGTGAGCGCGCGATTATAGCCGCGTTTCCGGCGGCGACGATTATGCGCCCGAGCGTGATTTTCGGTGCGGACGATAATTTCTTTAATAAATTCGCAAAGCTCGCGCGCATCATGCCTGTACTGCCTTTGATCGGCGGCGGGCAGACGAAGTTCCAGCCGGTATATGTCGGCGATGTTGCGGATGCGGTGATTGTTGCCGCGCTTGAGCCTGCAGCCGCAGGGAAAATTTTCGAGCTGGCCGGTCCGGAGACTTTGAGCTTCCGTGAGATCTACGAAATGCTGTTTCATTATACGGGACGTTCAAGGCCGCTGGTTAACCTGCCGTGGGGCGTTGCGAAAATGCAGGCGTGTTTCATGGCCATGCTGCCGTCGCCGCTGCTGACGCCGGACCAGGTGGAATCGCTGAAAACCGATTACGTGATCGCGAATGATGCGCTGAAGCTTGAAGATTTAGGTATTACGCCGACCGCGCCGGAAGCTATTTTACCGACCTATCTGGAAAGCTATCGTCCGGGCGGAAAGTTCGCGAACAAGCACGCCGCGTAAAGTTTGCAAGAGCGTGAAAAACAGTATTATATAGCGGTCTCAACAACACAAAGAGCAATCACCATGCGGATTATCCTCCTCGTCCTCACTCTTGCGCTGATGCTGCCGATGGCACCGGCGCGCGCGAGCACCGAAGGCATTGCCGCCGTCGTCAACCAGGATGCGATCAGCATAACGGACCTTAACGACCGCCTGCGGATGATCATCGCGTCGACACGTCTGCCCGCGACGAAGGAAATCCAGCAAAAACTTCTGCGCCAGGTTCTGAACGATTTGATCGAGGAGCAGCTGAAAATGCAGGAAGCGAACCGCCTTGAGCTCTCGGTGTCGCAGGACGAAATCAATTCTGGCTTTGCGATGCTCGCGCAGCAGAACAACCTGACTATCGAACAATTCCGCAGCGCGATGCAGCATGACGGGATCAGCCCTGCGACGCTGGAGCGCCAGATCAAGGCGCAGATAGGGTGGTCGAAGGTCATCCAGAAAGTCATGCGGCCGCAGGTAGAAGTGACGGACAGCGATATCGATGATTTCCTCTCCCGCGTGCAGAACGCCAAGGGAAAATCGGAATACAGAGTGGCGGAAATTTTCCTGCCCGTAAACGAGAACAGTCCTGACGCCGACGCGCAGCAGCTTGCGAACAGGCTGGTGCAGGAGATCAATTCCGGCAAGGCGGAGTTCTTCAAGCTGGCGCAGCAATTCTCAGGCGCCGCAGGGGCCGAGCAGGGCGGCGATCTGGGCTGGGTACGCGAAGGACAACTGGAGCCGGAGCTGGATGCGGCGCTGACCGGCATGCAGAAGAACGGCGTAAGCAACCCGGTGCGCACAACTGATGGATATCACATTTTATTCCTGCGCGATCTGCGCACGGTGAGCGACGAGACGATCCCGTCACGTGAGCAGGTGACGCAGACGCTCGGCCTGCAACGGCTCGAGCGTATGCAGGAGCGCCAGCTTATGGAGCTGAAGACTACGGCCTTTATCGAGACCCGTGTCGAATCCTGATGATTTCCTAAAGAATCTGCCACCGCTGCGCGATGTGATCGCGGCGCATGATCTGCGCGCGAAAAAAGCGCTGGGGCAGAATTTCCTTCTTGATATGAATATTACTGACAAGATCGTGCGGCAGGCGGGCGATCTGTCCGGCAAGACGGTTTTTGAAATCGGGCCGGGGCCGGGCGGATTGACGCGGAGTTTGATTGGTTCGAATGCCGCAAAGATTATCGCGGTAGAGTTCGATTTGCGCGCGGTGGCGGCGCTGCAGAACTTAACCGGTGAGCGTGTGGAGATTGTGCAGGGCGATGCGCTGCGCGTGAATTATCAGGCTCTGGCTGAAGGGCCGAAAGCGGTTGTCGCGAACCTGCCCTATAACATTGCGACGGTGCTGCTGACGAACTGGCTGAAGGAAATACGGGAAAAGCCGGGCGCGTATGATTCCATGACGCTGATGTTCCAGAAGGAAGTTGCGGAAAGAATTGTTGCCGCGCCGGGGAGCAAGACATTCGGACGTCTGGCGGTGATCGCGCAGTGGATGTGCGAGTGCAGGATTTGTTTTGATCTGCCGCCCTCGGCCTTTACGCCGCCGCCGAAAGTTTCAAGCAGCGTCGTGCATTTCGTACCGAAAAAACTTGCGATTGACGCGCCGGATTTCCGCAGCGTGGAAAAAGTGACGGCGGCGGCGTTCGGCCAGCGGCGCAAGATGATAAGAACAAGTTTGAAGGATTATGCGGAAGGGCTGGAGCGCCTGGGCATCGATCCGACTTTACGTGCAGAGAATTTAAGCGTGCAGGATTTTATAAACCTGGCTAAAGGCCGCTAATAAGTCCCCTAACGAAACCAGAGAGACCTTTCGCACGTGTGCGCTTCAAACGTTCGGCATCCAGGATAAGCTGTGCCTTCGCAATCGCCTTGTTCACGTCCTTATTGATGATGACGTAGTCGTATTCCATGTAGTGCGACATTTCGTCGGCAGCCTTGGACATGCGGTGCTGAATCTGTTCTTCCGTTTCCTTGGTGTCCTTGGCGCGGTCGCGCAGGCGATCTTCAAGCGCCTTGCGTGAGGGCGGCAGTACGAAGACGCTGACGACATCCTCGCGGGCGAATTCGCAAAGCTGCTGTGTGCCCTGCCAGTCGATATCGAAGAGGACGTCCTTGCCGGATTCAAGCGCGGCTTCGACGGGTGCTTTGGGCGTACCGTAGTAATTGTCGAAAACTTTCGCGTGCTCGAGCATTTCGCGGTTGTCGACCATGTTGCGGAATTCATCGACGGAGACGAAATTGTAATCCTGCTTGTGGGCTTCGCCGGCACGGCGCGGACGCGTGGTGCAGGACACCGAGATCGTGACGTCCTCGTTATTTTTAAGGAGTGCGCGCGTGATGGTGGTTTTTCCGGCGCCCGAGGGGCTGGACATCACATACATCAGGCCGCGGCGTTTAATTTCGGTCATTCTATCCCTATACTGTCATCCCGTCGTGATCCCGGCTTTTGCCGGGAGGGATCGGGTTATTATAAAGCTCCGTATAAATCATTCCAGCCCGGATTTGCTTTTTCAATCAATTCTATTTTCCAGGCCCGTTTCCATTCTTTTATGCACTTTTCGCGATGAATAGCTTCCTCAATATTTTGATATTCTTCAGCATAAACCAGTTTATTAACGCTGTATTTTTTTAGAAAAACCTTCGATCAAGCCTTCCTTGTGCTGCCAGATACGGCTTTGCAAATCGGAAGTCACTCCCGTGTATAATGTGGTGTTCTTTTTCGTCGTTAAAATATAAACATGGTAAGGCATGAGCATTAGTTTACCCGATCCCGGCTTTCGCCGGGATGACAAAGTGGGGGCCGGGTGACAAAAAGGGGCCGGGTGACAAAAGAAACCAAATTTAAACATATTGTCATTACAGGCGCGTCGAGCGGGATCGGCGAGGCGCTGGCGCTGCATTATGCCGCGCCGGGCGTGCGGCTGACGCTGAACGGACGGAACGAAGAGCGGCTGGCGAATATTGCGAATAAATGCCGGGATCGCGGTGCGGATGTAGAGGCTAAAATCCTGTGCGTGACCGACCGGGCGGAGATGAAGCTCTGGCTGGAGCAGGCGGACGATGCATTGCCGGTGGATCTTCTGATCGCCAATGCCGGGATATCGGCGGGGATGGGTTCGAGTAAATCCGGCGAGAAAGCCGAGCAGACGCGGCAGCTGTTCGATATAAACTTAAGCGGCAAGCTCAATACGATTGAGCCGTTATTGCCGCGCATGATCGCGAGGCAGGCGGGACATATCGCGTTGCTGAGTTCGCTGGCGGGGTTTCGCGGCTGGCCGGGCGCGCCCGCCTATTCAGCGAGCAAGGGCGCGGTAAGGCTTTATGGCGAGGCGCTGCGGGGCGCGTTAAGCGGAACGGGTGTGAGTGTTCATGTCATATGCCCAGGGTTCGTAAAGTCGCGGATCACGGATGTGAATGAATTTCCGATGCCGTTCCTGATGGAGGCGGATAAGGCCGCAAATATTATAGCAAATGGAATCGCAAAGAGGCGGGGGCGCATCGCTTTTCCGTGGCCGGTTTATTTTGCGGCACGGTGTTTGTCGCTCCTCCCTGATTCGCTGGCCAGCCGCCTTCAGCGCGCGTTACCGACGAAAAGCGAAATGAGCCAATCGGGGTAATTTATTTCACCCGGATTTTATTGCCTCGATTGTTATTTCCAGCTTAGTATTGACAAAACCATCCCTATCGTAATTTATGGCGCTGCTATTCTGGGTAGTAATGTTTTCCTAAGCTCGCCCCGGGCCCGGAGATCATTGTCAGGCAAGCCGGGGCTTTAAGGTCGGGCAGACATATGGATATCCAGGATGTCGAACGGAACGTAGAAGTCGCGGTCAATCTTCTCAAGGCGCTGTCCAACGAGAAAAGGTTGATGGTGGTTTGCGCCCTGTACAGGGGCGAGAAGAATGTCGGCGAGCTGGAAAAAATCGTCGGCCTCAGCCAGTCGGCCCTTTCACAGCATCTTGCGAGATTACGCCGCGACGGTCTGGTGAATAACCGCCGCCATGCCCAGACGATTTATTATTCGCTGAGCGACAAGGCGATCGAGCATGTGTTGAAGTGCCTCTACGATATTTACAGCCCGGAAGAAGTGCACGACAAGAAACACGATTAGTGCATTCAATTATCGCCTTTTGGGCTGCAAATGCCGTTTTTCTGCGCTTCCGTTTCTCAAATACCACAACGTATTCTGCGATACGGTTCTCGAAAACCGGCATTTTCGCCACAAAATCCTTCAATTGAAAATATGGACTAATGTAAGGCAGCGGACTTCTTAGGAGGTTCCTGTCGCGGGCGGAATGATTCCAGAACTTTTTCCGGCGACAGATTTTTCAGATCAGATTCAAGAATGACCGTGACGTGCGCGCCCATCGGCGCGTGTTTCAAGGGATTGCTGGTTTTTGAAAACAGTGCGAGGCAGGGACAGCCTGTGGCGGCGACCAAATGCATGGGGCCTGTATCATTGCCGATGGCGGCGGCGCTTTCCCGGGCGAGCACGGCGATCTGCTGCAGCGAAGTCTGGCCGGCGAGATTCACGGCCTCGGGGCAGGCATAGAGGATGTGTTCAATCGCATCGATTTCCGCCGGACCGCCGATCAGGACAGGCTGAAAACCGAGCTGGACGATGATCTGTGCGAGGCGTCCGTAATGGTCGGCGGGCCAGCGTTTTTCAGGCCGCTCCGGTGCAGAGCCGGGAATCAGTAACACGTAAGGTTTGCGCAGCGGGAAGGAGCTGATGTTGGCCTGCATCCATTCGAGCGTGTCGATTTTGATATCGTTGATGCCCGCGAGGCGCAGGGTTTGTACGTGACCGTCGAAGGCGTGGCCGACGGATCGGTCCGGATCAGTGTTGCGGTGGGATGCGCCCTTGGCGATGCCGACCCATTCCGGTTTTTTTGAAAAAAGTTTGAAATAGAATCCGGTGCGGTCGTTGTTCTGGAGATCGTAGACGCGGGTGAATTTTTCCGAATTGAGATCTTTGCGAAGGCGCAGCCAGGCGGGAATGTTGAATGTGCCGGGGCGTTCATCAACCAGTACGCCGTCGAAGTAACCGCAGTCCTCTGCGAATTTCTCAAAAGGCTTCGTGGTCATAAGAACGATTTTAGCGTGGGGATGATGACGGCGGATGGCGGCCATGGGGCCGAGCGCCTGGATAAAATCGCCAAGCGCACCGAGCTTGATGATTAATATTTTCGTGCCGTCAGACATTTACTCAGCTGCGGTGCGGAAGGCGGGGTGACGTGCGGCGCTGCCATGGAACGGCTGCTGCGGTGCTTGTGCCGCCAACAATTTTCCCTGCAGCAATTCAGCGTAAACATTCAGCGTTCTATCGGCCATCTGCTCACGCGTGAAATTGGCTGCAACGTGCGACATGGCGCGGGTGGCAAGAATGGCGCGCTGGGTCGGATTAAGCGCGAGTGCTTCGTGGATTGCGGCTTCGAGCGCGGCAGGATCGCCGGGTTTTACAAGCCAGCCGGTTTCACCGCGCAGAATGGTTTCCTGTGCGCCGCCGTGATCGGAGGCGATGATCGGGCGGCCCATGGCCTGCGCCTCAACCGGTACGCGGCCAAAACCCTCGGGATCGGTTGAGGCCGAAATAACAACGGTGGCGAGCATGTAAGCGGAGGGCATGTCGTTGCAGTGATCGACGATGCGGACGCGTCCGCCGAGACCCTTGTTGTTGATCATATCTTCGAGTTCGCGGCGGTATTCGCTGCGGCCCTGGTCGGAGCCGATCATGACGCAGAAAATATCGCGGCGTCCGAGACGGGCGATGGCCTCGATCAAAACCGGGTGGCCTTTCCAGCGCGTGATGCGGCCCGGCATCATGATGATGTTCGCGCCGTCGGGAACGCGCCATTCGCGCGAGAGTGTAATCAGGCGTTCAGGCGTGACGGCGGTCGGGTGGAATTTTTCCAGCGCGATGCCGCGCGGGATGACTCGGATTTTGGAATTATCGAGGCGGTAATTATCACGCAGATATTGCGCGACGGTTTCCGAGATCGCGATGACGCGTTCGCCGCGCGCGATGGAGCTGTTGTAAAATCTTTTGCTTTCGCCCGCGATATTGTAAGGCGCGTGGCATGTCGTGATGAAATGAGCGTTGGTTTTCTTGCAGGCCTGCATCGCGCTCCAGGCGGGCGCGCGGGAGCGGGCGTGGACGATGTTGACGTTGTAGCGGCGGATGATCTGGCGCAGGCGCATGACATTCTGCCACATCACGACCGGGTTTTTGCTGTGGACCGGGAGGTTGATATGAACCGCGCCGAAACGCGACAGTTCATGCACGCGCGCGCCGCCATGCGAGACGATGATGGCCTGTGCGCCGCTGGCGACCAGTTCGGCGGCGATATCGATGCAGCCCTGTTCGGCCCCGCCGGGGCCCAGCTCGGGAATGATCTGCATTATGACAGGCTGGGTTGTTAATCCGTTCATGTATCCCTTAACAGAGCTGACGCATTAAATTATAGTAGAGCGTTATGAAGGCCCAGATTTCCGTTGAAGAGCGCGTCCAGAAACTGTCCCGACCGGGACAGCCCAGCCTGGCTTATGTTTACACGGAAAGCGCCGGGGAGGGCAAGAAGCTCCCACTGGTGATGTTCTGCGGCGGGTACCGGTCGGATATGAACGGGACCAAGGCGGTTTATCTTGAAGAACAATGCCGGGTGCGCGGGCAGGCGTTCCTGCGCTTCGATTATTCAGGCCATGGCCAGTCGGAAGGCGTTTTTTCTGACGGGACTATGGGAAGCTGGCTCAAGGATGCGCTGGATATACTGAATCATGTCTGTCCTTCGGGGCCGGTTTTACTGGTGGGGTCGTCGATGGGCGGCTGGATTGCGTTGCTGGTGGCTTTGAACTGGAAGGGCACGCTGGCGGGGCTGGTCGGGATCGCCGCCGCGCCGGATTTCACAGAAGATGTTTATGCGCGGCTTACGCCTGCACAGCAGCGCGAGCTCGATGAAACCGGGATCATACGCGCGGCGAATGATTACAGCGACGAGCCGTATGAATTCACGCGTACGCTTTATGACGAGGCGAAAAAGCATCTTTTGCTGGACCGTGAGCGGCGCATCGATTGCCGGATGACATTAATTCAAGGCATGCAGGATAAAGACGTGCCGTGGGAGACAGCGGTAAAGATTCAGAAAACATTCACCGGCGGCGATGTCGACGTGGTGTTTATCGAGGATGGCGGGCACAGGTTATCGCGTCCTGAAGACCTCGAAGTCATCGACCGCGAAATTCGTTCGCTCTGCAAGATATAGACTCAATTATCGACTTTTGGGCTGCAAATGCCGTTTTTCTGCGCTTCCGCTTCTCAAATACCACAACGTATTCTGCGATGCGGTTCTCGAAAACCGGCATTTTCGCCGCAAAATTCTTAATTGAGAAATTACTATGATTATTTTCTTTTGTATTTGAAGCGGCCGGCTTTTTTGCCACCCATGACTTCGTCCATGCGGCGGTTGCCGCTGAAGTTCGTGATATTGGGCTCGTTGAACGGCCAGGCACCCAGAAGCTTCAGAATTCCCAGAATGATATAGAAGAAACCGGCAAAGGCCGCGCCGACGAAGGCGGCCTTCTGGGCCAGAATCATGTTGATGTAGGGCCAGTAGCCTTCGGGCTCGGTCATCTCGACGGTCCAGCGGTAGCTTTCGGGTTCGTATTTCGTCCAGATGAAGCCCAGCGCGGCGAGCTCGAAGCCCTTGTCCTGGTTCATGTAGAAGAGATAGGCGTCGTGGCCGAGCGCCGCGAGGGCAGGCAAAGCCACAACAAACATGAATAAATGCACACCGCGCATGAAAAACTCCCTTATTTCAGGGATTCAGAGTAACCGAGGACGGGCGGCGGGACAATAGGGGGTTATTTTCATAAAAATATATTGACGGGAAAGCCGTTTTTATGGGTATTCTAACGCCGATCATTCATTTTTTTGAGTTGGTAAGGCAGGAATGCTGGGAATAGCGCGCAGACATATGCTGGAAGATTTGTACCAGGATGAAGAATGGAAAGTCGTTTTCCACGATCTTCCCGGCATGATTTCGGACGGCCATTCGCAGCGTGTATTGCTGAGCAGGAGAGAAATGGGTTTTTCCCGGATGCAGGGCGATTACAGAGAAAAAATAAAAAGAAATAATATACTTTTGCAAAATCTCGCGGTCGTGCAAAACCCGCCGGAATTAAAATCGGTCTTTGACAAGGTTGCCAATTTCGTCAGGAAAAAAATAGGCTACGGCATCGAGCAGGAATGGTCTAATGAAATACTCCGCGTCAACCTGGAAGAAGAAAACCAAAACTTCAGAGAGATTGTAAAGCGGGAAGAAAAATATCTGCTTAATCTGCAATCGTATCTGTTCATGTATTCCGAAATTGCCGAAGTGCGCCAGTTCATGGAAAAAAGAATTGACGATCTGATCGCAAAGCATCTGGCGACTGATCCGCGTTCGGCGAGAATTTTATTTCAGGATTATTGCCGTGACCTTCTTCATTTCTCGCGGTTCGGCGGCACGACCGTGGGTGATGGAACATACAGGTTCAATACGGATCCTTTTGTCACGGTTCCGCAGAGTGAAATGAACCATCTTTTCGCTGCAGGCCTGATTAAAGAAAGCGAAGAATTAGTGCCGCGCAATAACCTCACTTTTGCGGGAATAGCGGTTCTGCAAAGGCTGAATGAGATCAAGCCGCACCAGTTCATGGCGGCTAAAATGTACAGAACGGACGAAGATCTGGTTCCGGCGATTTAAGGATAGTCTGAGTCATGGGAAAATATGTGATGAATGAGTTTGAT